>FUFK010044335.1_pt1 | contig 15845 bp, 22 predicted proteins | sample 1021851 | NCBI WGS metagenome assembly FUFK01 (sample SAMEA51879418, study PRJEB19060) | metagenome | reverse complement strand
ATTTGCTACTAATGTTCCGGCTGCATAGCCTGTAGCACTTGTATTAACTGTTGTGCTAGGTTCTGTTTGTGTGTCTACAAATAATCTAAAGGTATTATCGGTAGAAGCATCAAAAAACAAACCTGCATATTTAGTTGTACTTGATTCTACATACTTACCAAAGAAACCAAAGTCTGTAGCATTACCACTATTATTATTAGATAGTGATTGAAAATTAGAGTTAGATACTGTTGAACCTGTTTGTGTTGTACTACCAGTAACTACTAAGTTTCCTGCAACTGTTAAGTCATTAGCAATAGTTATATCATTAGCTAACTTATCACCGGTAACTTGGTCATTAGCAATGTGAACTGTGTCAATTGAACCATCAGCAAGTTGAGCTGAATCAATCGCATCGTCTGCTATCATAGAGTTTACAATAACATCACTACCAATTACAAAGTCTAAAGTATTATCACTATCATCATAGGTTACTGATATGCCAGTTTCTGTGTTAGAACTAACCATAGCACCAACAGTATCTGAAATAGTTTCAGCAAGTGTTGTACCATTAACTGTTATAGCATCAGCTTCGAGTGTACCATCTACATCTACATTACCTGAAATATCTAATGTAGCTGCTGATAATTCACCACCAATAGTTAAATTTCCTGAACTAGGATTATATGTAAATCCTGTATCAGTTTCCAATCCTTGACTTCCGGTAGCACCATCAACAAATACAGGGAATATAGTTTCATCTGTACTGTTATTAGCTGATACTGTTACAGAAGTAGCAACTGCTGCTGTACCTGTAATATCATCAGAAGTTAATGCAAGTGTACCTGTAGAAGCTGGTAAGGTAAGTGTAATATTACCTGAATAAGCCGAGTGTGCTGCTGACTGTAACCTTGCATAGTGAGCATTTGAAGACTCACAATAAAAATCTATGTATGATTGTGTACCACCATTTTTAATAGCAATAGCACCTTGAGATATCTGGACACCATTTGTTGAACCACCACCAACACCTAATGATGTTGTTATTTGGGTAGCACTTGGTAAACCTACAGTAACTGTACCTGAACTTTCTCCTACTTCAACTTCATTAGATGTTCCGGCAAAGGTTAATGTACCACCTAATGAAATAGCTGTAGAGCTAGAACCATCAGTAACTGTAATCGTAGAGTTAGATAATTTAGAATTAGCTATTGAACCAGCTAACATTGCATTAGTTATAACTCCTGAACCAATTACGAAGTCTAGTGTGTTATCAGAATCATCGTAAGTTACAGATATACCTGTTTCAGTATTAGAGCTAACCATAGCTCCGACTGTATCAGATATTGTTTCTGCTAGTGTTACACCTGCAATAGTAATTGCATCGGCTTCTAACGTGCCATCAATATCTGCATCACCTGATATATCAAGTGTTGCTGCATCTAGTTCTCCAGTTAAGGTAACATTTCTAAAACTTGCAATATCTTTATTACTATCGACAACGACTGCTTTACTGGCTGCAACTGTACCAGCAGTTACACCATCAATCGTTTCTAGTTCAGCTTCGTTTATATCTGCTGAACCTATAACAAAACTTGTACCTGTAATAGCTGTACCTGTGATTGCACCAGCACTAGAGCCACCTATTGTAACTCCATCTATTGTACCACCATTTATATCTGCTGTATCAGCTACTAATGCATCTGTAGTAACTGTACCATCAAAGAAAGCATCTTTAAATTCAACTGAGCTTGTTCCTAAATCTATATCATTATCAGTTGAAGGAACTATAGCTCCGTTGGTAAATGTTACTTGATTATCTCCACCAGCAGCGATTGTAATAACATCTGAACCACTAAAGGTTATTGAAGTATTAGAATCTGCATCACCTGCAATACTATCTAATTGAATACTACCTACATTAGTAATAGCTGAATCACTAAAATCTATGGTGCCGGTAACATCTAAATTACCACCTACAGAAACATTTCCTGTAGTAGTAATAGAATCAATAAAAGCATCTTTAAAATATAAAGAACTTGTTCCTAAATCTACATCACTATCTGTAATCGGAACAACAGCTCCATCTTGTATTCTTAATTGTTGTACAGACGAAGACGACACCTCTACGTAAAACTCTATGTGGTTATTACTTGTATCTATTAAAACTTTATTGTTCGGAGATGTTTCTCCTGCATCTCCAATTAATCCTATAACTGGACCTTCGGCTGTAGTGCCATCATGTTTATGTCCTGTTGAATTATTAAATGCAGCTAATAATTGATTAAACTCATTATTAAATATTGCTGCTGTGATGGTATCCCCATCTACGAATGTACTTTGTCTTGTGTAACTTGCCATTTATTATCTCCTGCCGGATGGTATAAAATCTATATATAAACCATTAATTTTATAGGGTGCTTTTGTATCCTCTGTTAAAACTGTAAAATTATTACTTGTACCACTACCTTGAACTGGTATTCTAATTAGTGGATTTGCTGTGCCATCAAAGACACTTGTGCCAAAGACAGCTTCACCGAACTCTGCCGGTGGATTTACTGTACCAAAACTAAAATTACTTGCTGGTTGTGGAACACTTGTATTACCAAAGTCATATTTAATTTGTAACTCTGGTGTTACAATACCTTCTGCTGAAACTGAAACTCTTACATAGTGTAAAGTTTTTAGAGTTCCAAAATCACCATAGTCATAGTCTGGTGTTGCATATCTAGCTAAAATGTTACTACCATCAAAATCATTTCCTGAATCATGTACATAAACATAACCAGATGCATCTCCATGATAGTATTCTTCTACACCATTTTGATTAAAACCAGAACCAGTAGCTGTTGCTGATATACCTCTAGTTTCAGACCATTGAAAACCATTAGGTCTTAATGTTCCGATAATACCTCTCTGTAAAGTTGATGGAGTGGTTGTATCGGTATAAAATAATCTGTATTGTGATTTATCTCTTAATACTAAACTTGTAATAGTAAAGGTATTAATATTTTCAGCTAATGTAGTTAGTAGAGGTTGTATAGCTTTTGATACAGTTCCTAATTCAACGTCACCAATTCTTGCTGTACCGGCTACTGTCCTAAATCCATCTGGTGCTAAAAATATTAAGTCACCACCTATCTCTTGTATACTTTGACCACTTAAACAACCAATGTTTTTAGTAACTGGTACTATAACCGGTGTGCTATTTATATTTTGTAATTTGAATATACTATTTTCACAAAATATAAAGAGTTCATTACGGAAACTTTTTATACCTACTACTTGGTCTTCTAGTGTTATTGAGCCTGACCCCGTGCTTGTAAAGTCTGTTGGGTCTAGTGTACCACTATAAAATATACTATTTAAATTGTCTTCAACTCCTGCAACAACTAAATGCTTGTCGTGAATAGCTGCATGAGTTGCAAACTTTGTTCCTGTTACAGTTATCTCTCCTGCAAAGAAAGTTCTATCTGTAAAAGAACCTGTTCCTTCCATTCTAAAGAAGTAAGGCTTATTAGCTCCATCACATATTACTAATAAACCATAATCAAATGTAGCACCTTCAAAGATTGCAAAATTTACTTGACCTTGAGAAGTTCTAGTTAGTGTGCTACGACCTGTAAAAGCAGTATGATTATCACCACTTCCAGAAACTGAACTTCTACTTATATTGGTCCAACTTGTGCCATCTTGACTAAAAAATATTCCTGTACCTGCACAAGCTACAACTCCATCACCATAAGGTATGACTCCTAATATATTAGTTGCACCACCTGTAGGTTGAGCTGAACTTCCTCCACCAAACTTAGAAAAACCATTGATACGTCTATATCCACCCTCAATAGAGACTTCAAAGTTTTTTAATTCAGTAGCTACTCCCGGAGTTTTAAGTAAGTCTATCTGGTTAGATGCTGTTACTAATCCTCCATCACAAGCTACTGTATAAGGTTGAGAACGTGCCATATGTTAAAAATATCTTCTATCATCTGTCATTACTCTAGGTGTAGGATTAATTAAACTTGACTTCATTAATTTTAAGTTTTTCTTATAATCTTCTAAAGCAAATGCAGCTTGTTGTGGGCTTTCTTTAAACTGCCACACATAATATCTAACTCTTGCTGTTATTACATTACTGTATTGCTCTGGAAATACTATTGTATCATCGTGAGCTGAGAGTTTTGTTGGTCTATCAAATGCATAAAAATGCACATTATAAACTTTGTCCGGTATTGGACTTAATCCAAATTTTCTACTATCAGGAGATTTAATAACAAACTGTGGCTCACCATAAGCTTGAGCATCAGCATCATCTATATTCTCACTATCTCTATAATTGTTTCTCCAGTCTGATAAGTTTAAAAAACGTAATCCTCTAGAAACAAAAGGAGCTGATTCTCCAGACACATTAATAGTAGTTAAGTAAAAATCATCCCAGTCTACCGAAGCGTAATCATCGGCTACACTAGAACTTGCTGCCTTTAATTCATACCATCTTTGTCCAGCTACAGTTGCGACAGTTACATTCCCATAAAAAGGGTCTGTTGCTCCACTTTCACCAGTTGCAAAGAAAGGTAATTGAGGTTCTTCATTTGCAACATCAAATATAGATTTATTTATAGNATCTTTGACGAACTGCTGAAANCCAACAGCACTTGAAAAGTTAGCTGATGTTAAAGGTATTTCGTTGAGTTCTCTAAGAATCTCATTTGTTAAATCTAGATATGTTGTTGCCATTATTTAGTGTGTCTTTTTTGAATTGCAAAGTTTGCAGTTAAACTAGCTCCTTTATGTTTAACAAATTTACCAGTATGTTTCATTAATTTAAAACTACCATTTTTTTGTTTCATCCAATGATAGCCTTTAGGTGCTTTAACCTTCATGTTTAATTAGGAGATTGAACTTCCATAGCACCACCTATAGCCATGCCAATTCTATCCATGTTGTTGTGTGGTCCACCATGTTTAGCAGCTTTTCTTCCATACATTCCACCACCCATAGCTTTTTTACGCATACCACCATACACCATGTTAGCTCTTTTCTTTTTCTTTTTCATTCCCATTCCGTAATCCATTATTTTTCTCCCTTTTCTTCTTCGTATTCAAAATTCATAGTATTATAACCAACCATTTCTTTACACATCTTTTCTTTTTCTTCAATAGATTTGTAATATGAAATGTTTCCACTTGGTTTTGGATTTCCTTGTTCTTGTTGTTCTTCCATATTTGTTCCTTTAAAAAGTGGAGGAGTCCGAAGACTCCCCCGTATTGATATTAATCAACAGTATAGAAAGCTGAAACTAATGCTTCAGGTCTTAATACTTTAGCACCATATACGTGCAATCCTCTAACAATATCACCGAAAGAACTAGGGTCTCTTAGGACCTCAGTTGAGATGATAGTTTGAGCAGTTGCAGTAGATGAAATGTGTCCAGCTAATATTTTACCAGTACAAGTAGATGTAGCAGCAATATTATTAGACTTATACATATCAAAACCACGAAGTTTTCCACTAGAAACCAACCCGTTTCTTATTGACCCTTGACCTGCGTTAAAGTCTACTGACAATAACTTAGAACCAGACTGTGCAAGTTCGTTGTAGAATGAAGGAGGGGCTACAAACCATCTACCTTCTTCTGGTACGCTTTGCTCATCAAGTAATTTAGCCATAAATGACATTACATCTAGTGGGTCTGTTCCAGTACCATCAGAACCTGTTAGGTCGATACCATTAGAACCACCTTGATGTTGTCCCATTGTTTGTGTAGCTGCCGAAGCATCTGCACCTAAAACATGGTCAGGGCTTGAAGTTGAAACTCCACTAAACATTGAAGCGATAACAGCAGCATCATATGAATCTCTCAACGCATAAGCAGCAGATGAGGTTGCAACTTCTTTGAAGTTTACATGAGACATATTTGTTTCAATATCATCAACGATGAATTTGAAAGCTTTTGCACTATCGACAACAAGTGAAATTTCTTGGTCGGTTAACTTTGTGGAAGTAGTGTCAGAACCTCTTGTATAATCAGAAACTGATATTACAGGCTCTTTAATAATTCTAACTGAGTCTCCAAAAGCAGATATTTCACCAGCATAGTCGGTGTTAGTAATAGCTTCCACTACAGATGCCTTCCTAAAAAAGTTTAAAACTTTCTTGGAATATATCTTAGGTAGGAAGAAACTATTGGTTTGTCCACTTACAGAGTTACCAAAGTTAGCATTAGTATCAGGACTTGGTTCAAAAAACTGAGCCATGATTGTACTCCTTTATAAGTTAATAGTTACTTTACGATTCTGCCTTGAGCCATAGCTTCGCTGATTTCGGCTTCATGCCTATCAAACTCATCCATACTCATAGCAGCAATCTCCGTTTCAGACCATATTTTCTCTTGCTTTGGTTCAACAGTTGTTGTTTTAGTCGATACCATATCAGCAGCAGATTTTTTGGTCTGTTTAGAATTTGACTTATCCGGTTGTGGAACATCTATGCCAAAATCTTTTTTAAATAAATCTAAAGCACGGGAAGCAAGGTCAGCATCATTAGTATTATTGTATATCCAATCTTGGATAGACTTAGGCTGTTCTTTTGCCCAACCATGAAAATCATCGCTATTGCGAATATCATCAAAGTCAGGATGCCTTTCATTTAATCTTTTTTCTGCTTCTCTTCGTGTCACCTCTTGCTCACGTTCTTGTAACTTATGTAATCGTTCTTCTAAAACTTTTGCTTTAGATTCTGATTGCATATGAGCAACAGTTTCTACTACTTCATAAACATCAGGATACTCTTTTGCAAATTGTTCAAGTTCTTCTTGAGTTTTTGGAGCTTTATATTCAGTTTTATTTTTAGTAACTTCTTCAAGTAACTCCTGTTCTCTAGATTTAAACTCATTTAATTTAGAGTCATAATGTTTTTTCAAATCATCATATCGCTTTTTATAATCAGGCTTCTTATAAGGTTGGTCCGAAGTAACTTCTAGACTTTCATTATCGAGTTCCTTTGGGTCTATCTCAGTTTTAACACTTTGATTACTCTTCGGTGTTATCTTCTGAAAAAATAAACCATCATCAGCAGATATAAATTCTTTGTCTTCTACATCCGTATGCCAAGATTTTTTCATATTATAAGGATTGGCTTGTTCCTCTTTTTGGACTTGTTCAGTCATATTCTCCTCCTACTCAGGGCTTCGTTTAACAAGGTAGCTATATGTGCACTATAGGGCTTGTCTTGTAAAGGTCGCCTTTCAAAAGTTAATTTTAATAGAGTGCCTAATATTTTAGGGTAGCTCTATCTCGTATTTTAGCTTCTGACGTGACGTTGCATAGGGTCAAGCATCATATTGGATTTAATACTTTTAGATATTTCATCCTCATCTGCTATCATCCTATTTGGTGAATCTACAGTTTCTTTAACAACTCTGATTTCCTGTCTAGCAGGTTCTTGGTCAGGTTCTAAAGTAACCATTTCTTCTTCAACGTCTCCACCATCTTGCATTCCTTGTCTTTGGTCTGCTCTTATTTCTGCATCTTTCATCATACGCATCAATTCATCAGCTCCGATTTCATTTGCAGCTTTTGCAGTAAAGACAAATTCTCCATCAGATAACCTTGCAGGTATACTGTCAGAGACTCCTGAACCCGGTCCTTCAACAGGACCAGACCCAGCAAATTCTGAAGCAACTTCTATTACTTTATCAAATAGCATAGATAGTTGCTCATCTTGTTCAAGTTTTGACATAAGCATATCTTCTTCTTCTTCTGATAATGCTTCGTCAATTATAAAATCCATATAGTTGTCTTCCATCTCTTCATCTGGAAGCATATTTTGTTCGGGGTTTTCTTGTTCTTTATTTTCATTCATTAATGTAGACATTTGCTCATTAACAGGTTCTGGCATTAAACCACCATCTTGTTTATTTTCTCTTAGTAATTTAAAATCTTCGTCAGATATTTTACCATCTTGATTAGCATCAAGTTTTTTTTGACCACCGATTAATTTATTATCGTCTTCTAAAAGTGATTTTTTCATTATTCTTCTTTCCTATTTATAGCTTCTTGCACTTGTTCTTTAAGTGATTCCAACCGAGCCAGAGAAGTTATCCTCCCCTGCAACCGGAACATTTCCAATTCCGATGTTGCCACCACCAGTCCCTGTTGGTCCAAGCTCTTGAGGTTCGACAGGTGTTCCAGCAAGGCTTCCCATAGCTCCTTGTTGTTGACCAATGGAGTCAGTCTCCGTGCCAATGTTTTGTCCAGCATTTTGCATTCCTATTATTTGTGCCATGATAGCTGCTTCTTCAGGGTCATTGAGTATTTCATCAGGGTCTAAATCTAAGCTATAGGCTAGTTCACTAACAAGTTTAGAAATCTTAACAAATGGTGCAATAGCTGGACTTTGTGCAGTTTGTAAGAATGTAGTAAGTCTTTGTGACCTAACTTCTTTTTGCATCAAGCTATTTGTACCAGTAGCTCTAACTTCTAAATCACCTTCAACATTAAGAGAGCCTTCAAAGAATTGCATATTCCATTGAAAAAATGCTTCTCCTAATGGTTTTAATAAAAAGTCGTCAAGATTTTTGACAACAGTTTTTATGTTCAAACTCGCTGCACCTAGTAACATAGACATACCCGAAGCTGTCCGTGTCATACTTTGTACACCTGTTTGACCATGTGAATAGGATGGTATGCCAGTTTGTTCGTCTGCAAGTTGTCTAAACTTGTCAAACATCATCATATTCTCAGGAGCAGTATTAGGAAACTTTATACCATGTATTGACTGTCCCGGTATTCCAGCTTGTCTTCTGAATATTTTACCCGGATATACTTCCATCGACTGTCCACCTACTAATGCTGACTCATCAACATCAAATACTAATGAACCAGCCATTGCTAAATTATCAATAGCCATTCTTGCATGACCATTCATAATTTGTTGTGAATCATCCATATTTTCTGCAATGCCTATACCAAAGAAGTTGTATGGATTTCTTTCGTAAGGAAATGCATGATATGGAAGTCTGTATGGAGTAAATGGATTTATAACTGCTCTCAGCAATCTATTTCCACATACCCATGCATTAATTTGAACTTCATCTAAATCATCTATTTCATCTGATAGTTCAATACCTACTTCTCTTGCATATTCTGCATCCATGATACCCCAATATTCAAGAACTTCAAAATTACTTTGATAGCTATCTTCTACTCGTGCATCATCTTTAAGTTGTGACTCGTAATCTTTTTCTACATAGTTTGGACCATCCATTAATGCATTACGTATTGCATCTTCATCAAAGTATGGCATATTACGAAGTTGTCGAAGTTGACTTTTATTCATCTTATGACGATGAACTATGTACTCACACTCTTCTATATTGGTTGCTGCTGGGTCTGGAAAAAAATCCCAACAACTAACAAACTCTATACGTGGTACTCTAACTTCTAAGGGATTGTAGTTTCTTTCACCATTTTCTCCTACAACCCATTTATTTAATTTTTTATTAAAATTAAAAGGACCTTTTACAATCCCTGTGCCTAGCAAAGCAGATTCTAAAAGAGCATTTCTTATTTCAGATGAACCATTTGATTCTTCAATTTGGTCATGGATAAGCTTTTCCATTTTTCTAGCAGCTTCTTGGGCTGGAGATAATTCTAAAGCTTGAGGAAGAGGACTAAATCCTTCAACAAGTTGGTCCTCAACTAATTCTTCAACAGTTTCACTAAACATACCTTTAGCAAAAGTTGCACCGGGTTTTAATGTTCGACCATCACCCTCATATCCTACATCATATGGATTTTCAATACGATTACCTATATCATCTGGTATGGATGTTTCTATTCCCGGTTGAGGATTATTTATATCTAAATGTGCAGACTCTAACTCACCTTCTGGTATTTTGGTCTCTTGTATTCCAATAGGAAACTTACCTGTACCAAATATAACATCAACAAGTTGTCCAAACGCTGCAAGAACTTTAGTTTTAGTAATCTTTACAAATACTCTAGATTTTTCAGAGTCTCTAAATTTTACAGATTTATTATATAATCCTCGATAGTTTTCATAAGCACGAAGCCAACGTCTTTCATCTAAATCACGTTTTTCTTCAGCATTGTAATATCTTCCTTTAACAATCCCAACTAAATTATTTTGTTGGTCTTCTTCAAGATTTAGACTTTTACCAGACTCACCTTCTACTTCAACATAGATGTCGTTTGCTGTCAAAAATGAATTTTCGTTTTCTGCCATATTATCTAATATCCAAATGTTGAATCAGAGGGCATATGCATTTCACGCTTTAGTCCTCTCATTCGTTCTAATGGGCTATCCATTCTAGGTCTGCTCATTATCATATATCTCAATGCATCGTATGCATGGTCAGAAGCATGAGTATCTACATCTTCTGGATTAGTTTTAGATAATGGTATACTTTGTAACTCTCGTATTAGATTAGGGCAAGTATTAAATATTTGCAGCTTTGGTCTACCATTTTCTTTAACTTTTAAGAACTCGTGTATTTGAATTTTACCTTGTACTCTATTCTTATCAGCACGTCTAAGCTTATGACCTGCTCTAAGTAAAGACTCTCCAACAGTAGGACCAGTCGTTCCTGTCTTTGCCCAAGCTGCTGTATCTAATACACCTGAGACCGAAAAAGGGTCCTCAAGTTCCATATCTCTTATTATAGCAGCTAATTCTTCCCCTGTCAAGCCTTTTTTGTATAATTCTCTATAAATTATTAAAGTACCATCATTCATATCTATAGTACCCCATAAACAACAAGACTCTGAAGCATACCCATAGTCAATGCCTTTTACTCGTTCCCAAGATATAGGAATTTGAAAAGGACTAATAACATGAATGTTAGGGTCAAACTCTACAAACGCTGCTCCTTCTGATACATCCCAGTTTCCTTCTAACAACTGTCTACGTTGTATTGGTGGTAAAGACATTAACATTTGTTCATAAACACCATCTTTTGCTAAGTATGGATTGTCTGCTAACTTAGCTGGAATAAACTTTCTTGTTAAACCATCTGTACCTTCAAAAGATTTATTAGGTTCATAAGGGTCAACATATCTTCGTTTTACCCATTGAGCACCAACACCACCGGGATTAGCTGTGCAACGTAAGTATGTTTGTATTTCAGGGTCTGTTGTTCTAAGACGTGAAGCAAGATAGTTCCAGCTAAATTCTGTAGGTAAGTGAGTAATCTCATCAAAACCTATCCAGCTATAAGCTTGTCCTTGATAACGATAGACATCAGCATCTCGTTCTAAAAAACCAAATTCTATCTTTGCACCACTTGGAAAGTTCCAAAGTTTTTCTACTTCTCTAAACTTAGCACCCGGAAAAGCTTGTGGATATAGTTCACGAGATTTATCAATCATCTCACGTAGTTCTGGCATAGAACGTCTAAGTATTAAAGCACGATGGGCTTTTTTGTGAGCATATCTTAGTGGGTCTACTAACATGGCATAGGATTTACCACCACCAGCAGCACCACCATATAATACATCTTTTTCCCCAGCAGCTAAGAAATCTGTTTGTGGTCCTTCGTTTGGATGAAATAAAACTTTTCTATCTTGAATATCTTCTTTTACAGCTTTAGGTAAGTTATCAAGTTCGTCAGGTGTAACAGGACCTTCAACAGTCTTGTCTAGTTTTTGAATAGTTTGTTTTTGTTTTTTTAGAGATTGTCGAGCATTATTAAGTTTTTCTTCAAGCTTCTTAATATTACGTTGCTTACGACCTACAGTAGACCTTGCAGCTTTGATAGCTTTTTCGGTTGAGGTTTTTGGTCTACCTGCTTTCTTTTTTGGAGTTCCGTTTTTTTTTAAAACGAAGTTCCCTTCATTATCTTGCAAGTAAAGATGTGGGTTCTTCTCCCAATCTTTCATTTCGTTTGCCATACTTTTTATCTATATGTTTTTTAAGTCCGGGAGTTGATAGTCTTCTATCTGTTTTGTATTCTAACCAATCACACGCAGCTTGTAATGATATTTCTTCATTAAGTATCATTTGCTCTACAATTTCTAATGCTTCAAGTTGGTCAGGTATAGGTTTAAGAAAAGTATCACTTTGATTTTCTAACTTATAACCAAAAGGTATTGTTGAAGAGGTTCGTTTAATGTAACCTTTGTTTAGCATTATTTATTACGTTTACTTTTACCTTTATGTAAACCATGTTTTGCGTGTTGTTTGCCTTTTCTTGTAGCTTCTCTTTTTTTTCTATTAGCTGCTGCAAGTTTTCTTCTACCTTTTGAAGTAGACTTTAATCTTTTAATCTGTTCTTCTGGTGCATATACCTCACCAGTTTCAGACGATTTCTTGCCACTAGCAGTTCGCCATTTTTGTTTAGTCCAAGTTCTAAGACTTCTTTGTGACTTTTTTAGTGCCATGTTTTTTTCTTATTGCTTCTTTGCCTTTCTTGGCGATTTCGGCTTGTTGCCTTTTACCTGCGACTTTTGCCCTCTGCTCAAGGACTGTGAGAATTTGTATCTTTCTTGCAAAAGGTTTTTTAATTCTTTTAACTTTTGCCACAGTTTTTCTCGCATCTGTTGGAGTCGCAAATTTAATGCTGACAGTATCTTTTGGATTTTCATCGGTATATAATCTCCTTCCACTACCTTTGGGTTTTTTTCCTGTTCCTACTTTTGGGTCTTTCTTTTTTCTGACCATTATTTATAACCACCACCTTTAGCTTTGTATTCTTTAGCTAAAAGCTGGGCTTTTCGAGCTGACCATTGACCGGGTTTACCACCTTTAGAACCAGCCTTAATCCTCTCGAAAAGTCTCTTACGCATACTCGGCTTGGTATAATTACCAGCTTTGTTGACAGTTGACTTACGTTTTTTTGTTGTCGTTTTTTTTCTTGGCATTATTTTCTCCAAATATTCTGTCCCAACCCTCTGCGTATTGACTTTGTTCTTCTTTTGTATAGAACTTACCAGTTAAACCTAAGACACGCTTTTTACCTTTGTTCTTAGATGAAAATATAATTGGTTTTTGTTCTGAACCTATTTGTGGCATAATTTATCTTCCCAATCATCTATGGCTTTTGTTATGCTTTCTTCTGCTAACACACTACAATGTAGTTTAATCGGAGGTAGTTCTAAAGCATCAGCTATATCTTTATCTTTAATAAGTTTAGCTTCTTCAATAGTTTTACCTTTCAACATATCAACAAACATGGTGCTTGAAGCTATGGCAGAGCCACAACCATACGTTTTAAATTTTACATCATCTACAATGTACTGATTACCTTGAAGTTTACATTTAATTTGTAACTTCATTACATCACCACAAGCAGGTGCTCCAACCATTCCAGTTCCAACATCAGGGTCATTAGGGTCGAAACGACCTACTGAATGTTTTTCTGGATGTTTTAAAACTCCTTCAAACCTATCAACAACTTTTTGAGAGTATGCCATTAAAATACTAATGAGTTAATATAAAAACATAATAACATTAAACCAAACATTCCTAGTTGAATACAAGTCATAAGGGCGACAATTTTTAGTTGTCTATCTGCCCACCAGTTCAGTTCAGTCTTTTGCCACTCGTTAAAGTCCATCTTACCATTTAACTTTATCAGCCCACCATGCAGCCGACATCTTACCACGTTTAATGTTCTTAGCATGACGTGCTTTAAAAGACTTACGTTTAGCTTTCATTCTAGCAGACTCACCTTTTTTTGGTTTTCCGGCTGTGCCTTTTAATGTACCAACCTTCTTACCTTGTTGACCAAACCTAATAGTTTTAATCTTGTCGCCTTCTTTCGCAACCACGACATGAGATTTAGTAGGATGTTTAGGAGTTCGTTTTGGTTTATTATAACCACTTACTCCGGCTCTTTCTAAACGTGGGTCTTTTTTCTTAGCCATTATTGATTATGCTGTCTTAACTGTTGTTGCTTTTTAAGTAGTTCTAATTCTTTTTTAGACTTAGTTTGTTGTTGTTGTTGCTTTGTCATTAGTGTAATATTCTATCTTTTGGAAAAGGTATAACATTATCTGCATACTTCTTTTCAGTTTTTTTATCAACCACCAAACCATTTAACTCACCGACAAGGGTTAAACCATTATCAAGTGCAGCAAGTTCGGCTGTGTCCCAGTCTTTTGCTATGATATTAGGACCAGCATATATTCTTTCTTCAAAAATAAACTCAGTCAGAAATATCTTCATAGTCTCCTTCTTCTATATCTATAGCTTGTTTTTCTGGTAAGATAAATATTCCACCAGCAGCATTGTGGTCAACCTGTATTCTGTCTGTCTTTGCAACCCCTACTCTGTCTAAAACAGTTTGAGCAGCTTGGAGTTTATAATTAGCTTGAGGTATTGGTTTATCCGATTTTAAAACCTCTATAATTTTAAAAGCTGCTTGGGGTGCTTCTCTTGCAAGTACGTCTGAAGCTAAATCGACTACTTCTTCTCTTAATGATTTTAGTACTTGATAGTGATTACTTGAGTATCCTGCAAGTTCGGCAGACTTTTTAAAATCACCATTCGTTTCCACAAGATGATTTAGAAAAGATTGTTGTTTATCTGTAAGGTTTCTGTCCTTTTTTTCTGCTAGATAGGTTGCCATACTAATTATTATAGAGGTATTTTAAAAGTTTGTCAAGCTTTTTAAATTATTTTATTTAATTTACACAAAAGGTATTGACAAAACCAAAATAAAAGTGTACAATAGGATTGTCAATCCGGCAGGGTTGTATATCTATAACCTAGCCAACCTCCAAACCCTTGTCCAAAACTTTATAAAGTTTGACAAGTTCCGGTGCAATCTGGTTAATACCTAAAATACCCTAGAAATGTGCGACCACTATAACATACCTACGGGACCCCCTATGTGCATCCTGCCCTGCCTACTTCGCAAACTTCATACATTATATCAATAACTTATAAGACATTATAAAATTGATGAATAGTGTTCCCTATATCATAAAACTTTGTAAAAGTCAAGTAAAATTTTAAAAAACTTTACAAATTTTTTAAACTTTGCAAATTTAAAATCTAGTTAATGCCATTTATAAAGTTTATAAAGTGNTATTAANTTAATAAATACTTCAAAAACTTTACAATTATTTTAAAAAAACACTTGACAATATTTAAAAATCCCTTTACTATTTAACAATCATAAACAAATAGAGGTATATTAAAAATGATAAATATAATAATTAAATCTTTCTTACAATTTCACAATGAAATAAAAAAAGAATGTAAACAAAATAAATTGCAATTTGTAAACTGGTATATTTTAAAACCGGTTGCGTTTACACTTGCATTAATAATTATAATTACTTTATAAGGGGGTTAAAAATGGAAAATGATACATTAACTGATATATTAAGTGAATTAGATTTATTTGAAGATATAGAATTAATAATTTACGATAGCGAAATAATTAAGAGAGGTTAACAATAATGAATAATTTAATGCCTATGATGCTGAAAAAAACTTTCCATCTTACAAGAGAAAAGGAATTTAAAAAAGCTAAAGAAAAAATAACTTTTCAATTAAGAGGTAATAATAAATATTATTATGCTTTTCAATGTGCATTATTTGAAAAGAATATAATTGAATATGGCTATGATACTTATGCTAATAAATCAAGTGTTAAAAAAGAAGGGTTATTATTTAATAAATATTCGATAACACTAGGTCATCCATTTGGATATGATTTAAAAAGATTTAATAGTAAAGAGGAGATGTTAGGATTTATTATTGGTTATAATGAATGTATCCATAATATGAAATAATAATAAACTTAAGCAAATAAAAAGCCCTAGATTTATATCTGGGGTTTTTTTTGCCTATCACTTGACAAAGTTATACATAGCTCTACAAGCTTCATAGAAGCC
>FUFK010722617.1_pt1 | contig 15848 bp, 9 predicted proteins | sample 1021851 | NCBI WGS metagenome assembly FUFK01 (sample SAMEA51879418, study PRJEB19060) | metagenome | reverse complement strand
AGTGCAACTGACCCTCCAGACTGTGCGTTTAATTTTATGCTCATGCTGCTATCTCCATAACGATTAAAGAGGAAGTTCCACGAGAATAATCAGCAGAATCACCATCAGTTTCAGATCTATTTACATATAATGTGTAATTATGAGGATCAACCATAACTGTATAAGTATGTGTGCCTGCACCGGGTGTATCCTCAACTGTATATGAAACACTTTTTGATGTATCAGTTCTTGGTTCATATAATTCACATGATCCACCATTTTGTCTACTTCCATAACCAGATTGTGCAATTCCTATAAAAGAACTACTTCCTGACGTTGTTCTTTGTATTGCTGAAGTAGATCCAGTTGTTGTTCCATTTAAAATACAAAGATTAACTAATACAAGTACTTTATTAGATGAACTAGTCATAGTAATACTAGTATTTAAATTAGGAATATCATTCCAACTAGAAGAACTAGTCTGGAAGGTATCAGTTTTTATTACATGTTTAGTTTGAATAACTGTTCCACTAGGTAAAGCACCAGCAGTTATAGCACCACTTGCTAATTTTGCAGCAGTTATACCACCATCGGCTACAGTAGCTGGGGTGTATCCGGATATTGTTCCATTACCGTTTATTGTTATTGACATTATATTATTGTCCAGTTAGATGTACTTGGTACTGTTACAGTTATTCCACTATTAATAGTAATAGGACCGAATGATCCGGCATTTCTATTTGCAGTTATTGAATAATTGTGTGTAACAGTTTGCTGGTTTTCCCAGAATACTGCGTTACCTCCAGAGTTACCTCCAGTTGCACCAGCTTGTAAACCTGTTAGATTCGACCCATCTATAGCAGGGAGTGTACCAGTTANATTTGCAGCTGGTANGTTNGTTAAGTTAGCTNCACTNNNTGCTGGTAANGTTGCAGGGAATCTNGCATNAGGTANNGTTCCAGATGTTAGATTAGATGCACTNAATGCTGTTAAATCTACAACAGCCCAAGTTAAGCCACCTGTGTTACCAGACTGAGCTTGTAAGAAGTATCCATTTACTGGACTATTACTTACCTTTAACTTAGCTTCACTTACAGAATCAGATTGTAATTTAGCTTCTGTTACTGTGTTATCGTTTGGAGTACCTACGGATGTAGCAGATCCAATCTGTGTTATAAATAAATTAGCTCCACTAGCTGGGGCTGTACAGAATTTAATTCCGTTAGTACCTTCTAAATAGAAACCTTCGTTACTTGCATTGTAGTTTCCTGAGTTTGGTTTTTGTATAACACCATTAAGACTAACTAATAATTGTCCAGCACTTGTTATTGATGCTGTATTATTACCGTCTCTTAAATCATAAGATACAATACTACCATTAAATGTAGGACTACCAGATGTAGCTCCGTCAGGTACAATCGTTAATAATTTAAAGTCTCCAATCGAAGTAACAGCATCATATTGTGTGTTACCTAAGTCATAGACTTTCATTACATTGGCTGCTGTATCAAACCAAAGATCTCCATCTTGTAAAGCAGAGCCATCTGGATGATTACTTGGAGCACTAGCACTGATCTGGTATCTATCGTTAAAGTCACTTACAAGTGTCTGTGCATTACTTACACCAGCTGCATCTACTACAACTCTGTGAAAAGTATATGTATGTAAGGTAGAAGTTGTTTCGACTAATATACCTAATCCAGCTGCTGTTGTTGAGCTAGCTGTTAGACCATTAATAGTAATTGTAGCATTGCTGCTGACGTTACCGTTAGCTATCGTAGCTACTCCGCTGCCATTAGCAACAAGGTTAGCTGCTAGAGCTTTGATACTAACTATAGTACCAGCTCCATCATTGATGTCAGGGTTGGCGTCTGGGAAGTTGTTTTCGTTAGGTATGGGTACAAAACCACCTACCTCTGTTACGACTTCTACAATACGCTCATTGACAGCTTGAGCTGATGGTATCTGTACATCAGATGCACTACCACNAATCGTTGTAACTATGCTCTTACCATCTAGTAAGTTAAGNTCNGTTGTAGATGCAGTTAGACCATCTAATGCTTCTACTTCAGCTTGTGTTAAGTCAGCTAAGGCACTAGCAGTACCACTACCCATTGTACCAAGCTCTGTAAGCTCAGANTCNAGTGGTTGCTTNCCGTCTATCTGTGGTTGTATAGAGCTACTCACTCCATCAACAAAGTTGATTTCTGCTGTAGATGCTGTCACACCGTCTAGCAAATTTAATTCTGTAGTGTCAGCTGTNACACCATCTAATTTATTGATTTCAGCAGTAGAGGCAGTTACTCCATCAAGTATGTTTAACTCAGCTGTATCTGCTGTAACTCCGTCAAGTTTGTTGATTTCACCAGTTGTAGCTGTAACACCATCTAGTATATTTATTTCTGATGTTGTAGCAGTTACGCCATCTAATATGTTAAGCTCTGATGTGGTTACAGTAGCATCATCTAAGATTGCTAATTCAGTTGTAGTTAGATTATTGATAGTACCTGTTGTAGATATGTTCTGACTACCAAAGTCAGGACTTACCTTTGTACCAGCAATAGCAGCTGACGCATTGATNTCAGCATTNACTATAGTTCCATCNGCNATNTCTGTAGAAGTAACTGTTCCGTCAGCTATCATAGTTGATGTGACGGTTCCAGTATCTCCTGTAGTAACTACTGTACCTGTTGTATCAGGAAATGTAATTGTACGATCTGCTGTAGGATCAGCTACTGTAATTGTTGTTTCGTTAGCATTATCAGTAGCACCTTCAAATACTAAGTCAACATCTTCACCAAAGTTAAGATTACCGGTCATAGTGTCACCTAGTGTACTAAGAGCACGTTGACCTACCTCTTGTGTTTTGTAAANGTTTTGGGTAAAGTTGTCGTTTAGATCTTCTGATTTAATTGCAGATCCAGCATAAAATGTTGCTGTTAAAGAATCTACACCGGTTTCTCTGAATATTTTGATTTTGGCTCCGTTTGTAGGAGCAGTATTAAATTGTAACGTGGTTGCACTAGGTAATGTAAATGCCGTAGTGTCCACACCATCGAGACTTGCTTTAATGTCCGAGGTCTTAAGATATGGGAATGTAAAGGAGTACGTAGTTGTACTCCCATTACCAGTATAATTGTTTTGTGTAACAGCACTCATAGTTGCTATTTCCTCATGTTAAGTAATTTACNAGTGGTTTTATTTTTTATGTCAACAGCTTCTTCTACTTTACCTTTTTTCATTAAATCATCTACTGCCTGTTGTTTTCTAATTACATCACCTATTTCTGGGTTTTTTCGTAAGAATTTAATTTCTGCAATCTTCTGAGCATTGCGTACAACACTACGTAAATCTTGCATTACAGGTAGACTATCAACATCTATTGTAATTAAATCACTTGTCTTGTTAGATCTTCTGTGTGCTTTAACTAATTCAATTTCATCTCGATAGCGTTTAGTATTCATGATTCGTATGATCTGTTTGTAGATCTGCTGTTCACCTATATATCCATATATCTCTTCTCTCTCTGTTGGGCTATATTCATAAGTTCCTGTAGAATCTTTCTTAAGTAAAGTCAATCCATCAAAACCTATCTCTTGTAAAAATAGTCTCCAGTCTTCGTCACGTCCAGCAACTTTAACAGGGCTTCCAGCATTAAATACTCTTAACCAGTTATTTTCTGTATAACCGATAGGAGTTCCTGTGTATATGTCTATCTGCTCTGGTACAAAACCAGATAGTCCGGGAACTTTACTCAATAGATATGGTATGAGCTCTTTAGTTTCGATGTCTTTAAGTGCATCACTAATAGCAGTTTCAACAATTTGTAAAGTACCAATCTGGGGTATTAAAGTTTTAAGACTTTGTTTTGTCTGTTGATAGAACGCAGACATGTCACCATTTACAAAATTAACTAATGGTTCAAATCCTTGTAATGGTGTATCTCTTGCAAATGATGCAGATAAAACCCACATAAGTTTAGATTCAATACTTTCAAAAAATGCTTCGTCAATATCATTCGCATAATATGCTAGACTTGCAAGTATATCAAGAACTTGTTTAACACCGGGTATACCAGAATAATCTACCCAGAAATCATTTTTTTCTCCACCACCGGGTACAGGTACTAACAGCATGTGTGGTTTAAAACCATTCTTAATCTGTTTACTTCTTTCAGACTGATTATAATGACCCGGACCTGTAATGTTTCCTGCCATTGCATGACTAAATAAAGTAGTAACTAACAAACCAGAAAATATCATACGACCTGTATATTCAGCTCTTAGGTTTTCCCAAACAACTCTAGCATTAGGAGTTTTAGCCATAATAAGACCATGTTCTAATAATGCTTCAGCTATATCGTCGTCAGTTTTAGCATAAATAGTTTTACTATATCTACTAATACCGGGTAGTAAACTAATAGGTGTATAAGATGCAGCAAGTTTAGTAGCATTACTTAATGTACGTGGAAACATTAAAACTTCTTTAAGTACAGGATAAGCTGTAGTAGCTTCATTTATCCATCTTGACATCCCATCATCCATATTTAGCTGAATTTCACCAGCCATAGCTCTCACTGCTTTATCTTTGATTAAACCATCAGCATCAAACATAGTATCATAATGCTTCTTTTCTGCTTTCAGTATTTCATTAAAGTCAGCAAAACCTTTATCACTGAATACATCATCGTATGCTCTTACACGTGACATATGATGTGCCATGTGTGTAGAAGCAAAAACATCAGGGAATACCATGCCTGTCATGCCGTAACGTAAAGCTGGATGTGCACCTAATTGTTTTAGTCCAATAACTGTATCTAGTTCTAATAATTTAGCATAGTTACCCTGCTTTTCATAAATAGGACGCATCTGTTCTATTAATTCCCAAGTCTTATCTACCTTGTACACAAAGTCCTTACGATATGCTTTAATCATCATCTCAGGATCTTTATGTGCTTTTTTCATCATTTCATAAGCATCTTTTATGGCACGACGATTAGTTTCTTTAACAGCACCATTATAAAATATAGTACGTTTAAAACCTTCAAAACCATCACCAAATCCATAAAAACCATGTCCTAACAACGAAGTAATAGGTTTGAGTGTAAGTGCTCCACCATTACCTACAGCAGCATTAAGAGGAGCTCCACCACTTAACACGTTATTATAACGTACACCCCAAAGTCCTCTAGCAAATAGATTCATTTCTTTAGGATTAGGGCTCTTAAAATAACCCATAGGTGTAATCTGTTGAGCAGCCCACTTCATTAATTTAGCTTGACTGTCTACATCACCACCAGTATGTGCAAAAGCATCCATTAAAGGTTTTACTACTTCTGGAAACTNTTTTTTTAATCTTTTTAATTCAGCTACAAGTGTCTTGTTTTTCTTTGCGATAGAGTTTTGTGCACCTTTAAATTCAGCAAGTAATGTATTAATACCTTCTTCTAAATTCTCAGGTGGCATTTGATTAAAAACGTTTTTATTACGTAGTGCCCAACCAGCTATATACTTGTTAATAGCTATCTCATCCATCAAAAATAACATCTTATCTAATATAAGCTCCATCATTTTATTTGGGTCAGCTATTCCAGCAAATTGAATTGTAGCGTCAGCAAGCGTCGCAGCTTCTCTTCCAAGACTGTCCATAACTCTAGCAGAAGATTTTGCAATATCTTCACCTAGAAACTGGTTTGTAAGATCACGTAAAGCAAAGATAGCAGCTCTTGCAGTATCTTCAGATGCGTACTCTACTTTCATCATACCGCCAAGTAAATTCTTAACATCCATATTAGTTAAGAAAAAGTCTTTAATATCATCTACTGAGCCTGCGGTTACAATATCATTATAAATACCCCATGCAGCTGCGTTCATTTCTTTAGAAGTAAATCTAAAACCATCAACTACAGCGTTAAATCTACCAGCGTCTCTAGCAGCTTCAGCTACACCTCTTACTACATCACGACTCTCAGGACCTATCATCAGTCCCTTTTGAATCATAGAGTCTGTAATAACTGGAGCAGGGTCTCCTTTAGATACACCTTGTCGAATAGCGGTAGTGTCAGCCATATTACGTGCAACATTACCAGCTGGTGGAATTGTACCGCCTTTAGCTCCTTCATCAAATGCAGCTGGAGATATGTCAGGATCAATACCTAAATCTAACTCAAGCTGTTCTATGTTATCTAATTTTCGAGCAGCACGAGCAGTTCTTTCAGTGTTTTCTATTATATCACTTCGACGCATAACATCATCAAAGTCAAGGATATCAGCTAACTCATCTTCTAAGTTTAACTTTTCATTAATTAAGTTTTGTTCAATCTCAGGATTAACTTTTCTAGTACCTTTTGTATACTCAACAAGCTCGTCGTTAATTTCTGATAATCTTATAAGCTTGTCAGTATCACCACCAAAAGCTATGTTTACCTGTTTATACTTATTAGCTGTTTCATCTAAAGGTTCAAACCAATCTAGTACTTTACGACTTTGTGGTACGTCAAACAAAGAACCTATCACGTTACCTAATATAGGTATGGGTAAGTTTTCTAACATAGTCCTATATCTACGTACAGCTGGACTGTCAGAATCTCTTGTCTTTAATATTTCTGGTAAAGGTAAATGACCTTCTGCTCCAAATATATCAGGAATCTGTTTAGCTAAGGTTGTAGTTATTGTATCCTGTTCTGATGTATCACTAATACCTACAATCGCTGTATCGACTGGTAAGTTAATAGCAGCGTTAGCACCTAATCGTTTCCACCAAGGCAAACTCCATCGAGCAGCTTGTGGAAATTTTGTTGCTGTAAATGCATTAGCTTTACCTCCAGTTAAAATACCGGGTATGAGAATAGAGAATATCTCACGCATCTTTTGATGACCGGGGTTATCTAATCTAGTTTCTGCATCGTAGATATCATCAATTCTTTTTCCGCCGGGTACAAGACCTACAAGGTCCATACCAAAGTCCATTAGACCTAAACCGGCTGTACTTAAACCTTGGAATGTACTATCAAGAACTTTCAGTGGATTAGATGAGCCATATATGCTTCCTCCAAATTTCTCAGGTTCGTCAGCTTTGTATTCATCATGAGACATACCTTTATACTTACGATACCAGTTATCACGTAATCTATCACGTGTTGTAAAGCTAGCATCTTTGTCTTTACCCATCATAAACCATTCACGATGTTCTTTCATCATCTGGTCTTCATTTTTTTGTATAGATAAATCTACGGTACTATAACCTTTTTTACCTCCATATGCGGGTTTAAACTGAGATGGTGCCGGTTGATCTATACTGTCTACTGGCTCGATTCCAGCTTCTTGTAGCCTTTCTTTTTCTATTTGTTCTTTAGTTTTTGAACCTAAAGCTAACAAGTTTTCTTCTTCTAATAGTTTTTCTTCATCGGTCATGGTTCAAACCATCCTCCAGTTCCATAAGGGTTATAGTGTATATTATATTCAGATCCAAATTGTATAAGTTTTTTAGCATCTTCTCCTCTAGGAAAGAAACCTTCAGTTTCTAACTGTGGCATGTCTAGTAATCTAGCTCCTAACTGAAGAGTCTCTGTTATACCTTCAGAATATACTCGAGAATATTTAGACATTGTACTATGTTTTCCAACTTCATCACTCCAAGGTCCATATAAACTCATTAAGTATGGTAGTTTTTGTTCTTGTCTTAGACTTACATCACCTCTTTCTCTGAACGCTTCGTAAGCATCAGGTGGTATATACATTTCTTCGTTTTTGTATTTTTCATTTTTGCGAAATAAGTTGTTAATAAATCTTCTAGCATTAAAGTCTGGATAAAACTGTTCTAATAATCTAACATTTTCTGGTAAACGTACACTGTCACTTCCAGATCTTATCTGAACTGCAACTTTTGTTAATTCAGTATCTGATACAATTACTTTTCCATCAACTTTATTATCGTTAATAATTTGATTTATACCCAAACCGACTTTATTATTATCTATTGCATCCTTTAGTTCGCTAAATGCTACTATGTGATCTCCGGGTAATGTACCTTCATAAAATGCAGTAAACGTAACTGATCCGTTTTTGGTCGTACCGTCAAGATGTCTAAAGATACCTTTACCTTTAGTTCCGTCAGGATTAACTGTATCTATTGCAGCTAAGTCTTCAATATCTTTTCGTGCTAACCTAGATCGTTCATACGGATCTTTTATATATTTGTAAGTGTTATTAAAAAGGTTATAATATAAAGCTTTTGTTGCATTTTTAGCGTCCGTAATTTGCTGACTTTGAGAACCAACTGTGACAAAAGCAGTAGCATCTATACCTTGTACAACACCTTTAGCAAATTTATCTATTACATCATCAAACTCAGCTCCTTCAGCAGCTACTAGAGCTTCTACACTTTCAGCAAATGGTGCAGCTCCAACAATGTTTTTAACCTGTTCGGGGTACTTAGATAATAAATTATAAAACTCTTGAGTATCACCTTGTGAAATCACTTTCATCGTATGATCTATAATAGCTTTGTTATTATCAGTCTGAGTAATCAACATTTTATCAGCAAGAAACTTTTGTGTTTCTGGATTACCTTCGTTTGCTTGATGTGCTGCTGCAAGGTTTAGGTACTTATTAGGACCCTCGAAGTCACCATTATTATAAGATGTGATAGCATTATTTAATCTTTGGTTATCATCATCTTTTAGAGATTTTTTATTCTCCTCTAGTATTGCATCATGATGTGACCGCCATCCTTTATGTAAGTCTCCACCTACTTCAAACAGCTTAGGATTCTTTAGAACCCATGGCATGGTTTTGGTGTTACCGGGTGAGATAGGAGTTTCCCACTTACCCCAGTCGTCAACAAATCGTTGCCAACCACCAGCACCACCATACTTAGGATCTCTAAGAGCTTCTTCCCAGATAGATAGAGCAGCTTCTTTAGGTCCAATTACACCACGATTAGATGTAACTCTACCAAACTGATCTTTTGTATAACCATTCATGATGGTTGCAATCATCTGAGACCAACTTTCTTGAGTATTTCTAACTTTGTGTATCTCTTTATCTTCTTTTAAATTCTGCTCATATATTAGATAAGTCTGACCATCCGTTGCAATCTTTTGTCGTTTAGCACCTTCTTCACTAAACGCTTGTTGTATTAATCTACCAGCTGGACTAAGCTCATCTATATCAAACTGTTTAAGAAGCTCTTGTGCACGAAACTCTAAAGCGTCTTGTTCTTGTGACGGATCGAGTTTAATCTCTTGCTCCTGTAAGTACTGATCGTATGAAGCTACGATCGCAGGAAGTGACTGTTTTATTTTATCAGCAATTAATAAGCTACCGTAGTAGCCATTATTTCTAAATAAACTTCCAAGGTAATCTGCATTATCTGAAGATCCCTCATTAGTAAAATCATATATAGCTTCGTTACGTTGTTTTTGCAGCTCTTTAAAATCAGTCTGCTTTTCCATTTCTTCGTTCAGCTTATCTAACTTCTCAAAACCTTTAGCTGCTTGTATTTGTTTAAATTTGTCAACACCTTTTTGTATGTCTACAAATTTGTAAATACCTTCAGCAGCAGACCCTAAATTTTTAGCAAGTGTAGGTGAAAGCTTTGCAAGAAACTCTGATTTTTTAAGTTTCTGTTTAGCCTCAGCTTCTAGAGCTTCTACTTCTCTTTTACCTCTTAGCTGTGTAGCTTCGTAACGTAACTTATCTTTTTTTACTTCAAGATTTTCGTTAATCTTTCTGTTTTCTTTTTGATTTTCAGCAACTGTCCGTAGATCACGAGCATAGTTAGCGTCGAGTTGTGACTGACGCTGCCTATTCTCTTTCATCGCTGTGATTTGTGCGTCAGATTGGATAGACATATTCCGCAATGCAGCGGCTCCTCCAATCTGTAATTCCTCAAACCTACCTCCTTGGAGTCTAGGTTTAAATATTTGTGCCATTAGCGTTTCGTTCCGTATCTATAATTAGCATAACTATTGAATCCTGTACCTATGCTTCCAGCGATACTACTTATTGTTGATCCCCAGACCTGTCCAGCTGCTGCTGATGGAGACATTGTAGCTCCTAGCACTGGTTCTGGTCCAAAGTCATACTCTTCAATTACCCGTGGGAACTGATAAGTAGATACTGGTGTAGGTAAAGGCATTACCGGCATTGGTAATACACCGGGATCTAACATCTTTGCNGCATATGCTCGCAAGTCTGCTGCCGATTTTTCCCGATCTATTGTGTCTAAAACAAAGTTTGCATTTTGAACTGCATTGTTTGTAGAAGCTGTTAACATAGCTACTTTACTACCAAACTCTAAAGCTTGTGTAGTTTTAAGCTTTTCAGCTGATCTACCTGTAACACCTCTAGCTCTTATCTTACCTTCTTTAACTAAGTAGTCAAGATATGCAGCATTTTCATCATATGCAGCTTCTTGTAGAGTTTCGTCTANCTTAGCGTTTTCCTTGTCTCTACCTCTAAGATATGCACCTTCGTTTAATGTTAATTGATTACTATAAATTTCTTCAGATCTTTTGAACTGAGCTTCATTAGATGCCTGTTGCATATTTCTAATTTGTAAATCAGCATTATACTGTCTAGCATTAGAAGCATCTTTATATGCAGCTAATTTTCCTTCATTCAAAGCTTTTAGTTCAATCTCTCGTACTGCAAACTCTCGATCAGCAATAAGCCGATCTTTTTTCATATTCCAGAGTTCAGTGTCGTACTCTAGCTGTCTCTGTTTTGCGTCGTTGTGTACGTTAGCTCCTTCTCTCGCAGCACTAGCTGCCTTATTACCGCCAATAACACTACCGACAACACTAATAGCTGGACCAATAAATGGTATTAAATTCATTATGTTCTCCTGTAAAATCTAGGTGAGTATAATCCTTCCCACATCATAGAGTTTAAGGCTGTTGGGAATGGTGTATCATTAAATAATCTAAGTGTAAAGTTTTCTGTTCTTTGATGTATAGGTAATGTAAATACTGTTTGGTCAACTAAAGGTATATCGTTAGCAAGATACTGGTCAGCTTTAATAACAGGATTTAAATTATACCATTCATCTAAATATATTAAAACTGTCGCACCGTTAGCTGGTGCTGAATCCATAGTCAAAGATGTGTCACTTGTTACTGTAAAAGCTGTAGTTACAACATTGTTTACTTTAACTTTTACTTGCTCTTTATCTACATAACTTATCTGTGATGGGTCCCATCCAAATACTGTAGTAGATCCATCGCCTGTGTACTCTCGTTTACCTTGACGTATACCTTTAGACTTTAACTTGAAGCCCATAACTCCTGATAAACCTACAGCAAACTTCATACGTGCTATAGTTAAGTTAGCAGAAAAGTCAGATCTAGTTCCATTGTCATCTGTTTTAAAATATGTCTTAGGTAATATAATATCAAAGTCATACTTAAAGCCTACGATAACATCACTAGCTACACTTGTTAAATTTTTAAATGGTACTTTAAAATATGTATTACCACTTTCTACTACACGTTCTGGAGTCATTGTAAATCCAGACTCAATAAAGTTACCTGTAGCAGTTGTACCTTTAATAATTAGTACAGGTGTTAGGTTAGTAGCATCATTATAAGGTATAAAACATTTACTAAAATTACCAGCTGTGTCAAATGTAACAGAGGTAGCTGTAGCGTATAAGTCTATACAAGGATTAATCTTTTTACCTTCATTGTTAACAATAATAGCATCATCTGGACTTTGGCTAAGACTAGCTTTACTTAATGTAAATTGTCCACCTTGTTTTGTTACAGCAAAAAATTCATCAGAGTCTGCTGCTATAGCTTGTACTGTACCGGGTGCTTCCCAGTTAAACCATGCTTGTACTAAATTCTTTTCTCCATCACTATATGTACGGAAATAGTATATGTATCTGGAAGCTTGTCCAGACATAGCAATAAACTGGTTCTGTGGACTAGCTATTAGTGTATCTACTGTAGCTGGAACCCACTCGTTTACAACTCTACCTATATCTAATACTGTTGGGTTTTCATTTTCTCCACGAGTTACCATACCAAATACTCTGGTGTAACTAGGAGTTTTACTAACAAAGTTAATTGTTGTACCCATATCTACTGGATCTAGTTCAGTATCCATTTCGTAGTTAGCTATAGCACGTATAACTGTCTTAGCTGGTGTTAGTATACCATCAGATGCAGCCATTAAAAACTGTTGATTAGCACTAAATAAAACTAAACCTTGAGTAGATGGTAGTACACTATGAAGTGCAGCCGGTCTAATAGTAGATGCACTAATATCTATAGGATCTGAGTCAGTAACTGTTTGTGCAGATGTATGGTAAAAATTAAAAAACTCTGCTGATTGACTCATAGATACGTTATCACTAGACAAAAATCCTAATCTATTATTATGGAAAAATGCCTGTACAATCTTTGCACCTACGAAAGATGGGTGAGAGTTAGTAACATCATCACCTACAGTTCTTGAATCATATGTTATCTTCTTAAATGTAAACGCATTGGTTCCTGTATTTACAAGTTCATGCGTCATAGTTGCATTATCTAATCCTGTAGATACACTAGGAGATAAACCTTCTGACCAGAATCCGGGACCTGATGTACCATTATCTGCCGTATATTTCATAAAGAATGGGGATGTAGTAGCACCATCATTAAGTACTTTAACTACGTGTCCATTTTTAGATTCATTAGGTAGTTCTGCTATTGTAGCTATTTGATCTTGAAATATGCCAAGTTTGTCACCTCTTGTACCACCACTACCTACTAAAGTAAAAGTAGCATTACGTGATAAGTGTAAACTATCAGCTAATCTAGTTACGGTTAATCCAGATATATTTAAGTTATTTATATTTGTTTCCATTGTAGTTAATACATCTGTATAACTAGCACTTCCACCTGATGTAAATGTAGTAGTCTGTCCAGCTACTGTAATACTAAAAGGTATATTGTTAGCATCTCCTATTAATCTAATAGTACCCTGTGAGTTCGCAGTGAATGAGGGTGCTGCAAGAGCTGCAACTGTTTTAGTTTTGTTAGTTATAAAAGTTGTATCTTGTACAGTTAGAACATCATAATCTGTACGTACTCCTGTCAGGTATGCCTGTGCCCCTGTAGCATAGGTAATAGAGGCAGCTGCACCTGTTATAGCGTTCCATATAGCAACGGCTCCTGTAGAGCCTCCTGATGCTGGTGTGATGCAACCTATGTATTTTTCTGTTTCAGTTCTAGCTATGTAGAACCACTTTGATGAGTCATATGTAGTGCCTGTACCTAGATTAGCAATCCACTTAAAACCGGGTCTTTTAGTTAACCCAAAGGTTGGGTCAGGATAACCGTTAAGGCACTCCTCTACTTGACCCGGAAGCTTCTTGTCGTCAGATTGTCTAGATACTCCACCGAGATAGTTTTCAACTCTTTGAGTTACTGCTGGCATTATCGTTGTAAAGCGTGAAATGGTTGATAGCTTTGATAGTAAGCTTGCTGTCCTTGTGGGTGTCCAAACATAGTAAACTGACCTTGCTGTGTTTCATACTCAAGAGCTGTAGATCTAGCTAAAGCTTCTTGCTGTTGTAACCTAGCATACTGGTCATCGTCTCCTACTATCTTTCCAGATACAAGGGTAGCTGCTCTGGTTGTAATATAGTTTTGTATAGGTTCTGGTAAATCTATCCAGTCAAAATACCATACGACATCACATTCAATAGGGCTATATTCCCATGTGTATCTATGATTCTGTCTGTCGTATAATTTACCTTGTCTGCGTACAGCATCATAAGTCATGTTCTGAGCGTTTTCAGTTAACTTGATCTGTATGACATTATTCGGTATAAGTATTTCGTTGTTGTTATCTTTTGTAAATTCGTAGTGATACTCTTTGTTAAAGGTCCAGCCCTCTGCTTGAATCTCCCTTGACACCTGTAACAGTGTATCATAAGCAATCGCAACTTCCGGGTTGGTTTGGTCTAGTGTAGTTACAGGAGCCTGACCACATGATGTGAGTATCTGGTTTATAGCTGGTAGCTCTTGTGTAGCATTTGTGGTTGGAAAAGGCATAATTATAAATAAGAAAAGGGGAGAATGAACTCCCCGTATTAACTCGCATTAGAATGCAGCGTTACCGGATGATCCGACAGCAGCACCAGCGATTAGTTCAACAGCAGCAGCTGGGTTTAAGTAGTCTGCACCCATGGCTAGTCTTCCTAAGATTACATCACCTTGGTATACTACTGAAACGTCTCCAGATGTTACCTGTACTTGTGGACCGATTGCTTCTACACAGCCTGCAGCTTCCTTCTGGAAGATAAGTCCGCAGCTGTTTGCAAATTCAGTCTCTTCACCGTACTCGTTGTTGATACCAGTAACATCGTTAGCAGCATCTTCAACAGCTTCACCTACAAATGAACCTACGTTTCCGGGGCTTGTTACACCGGGGTTTGTTGCAGATGCAGATCCATACTTAGTACCATAGCTTGAGAAGAATGGTATGTTCATTGACTTGTAGATCTTGATGCCTGCAATTTCAATGATTCCGTTACCAGACTGTAAGGCTGTACCTTGTGTGTCTCTGTTGACAAGTCCGTTAGAACCAACAGCTTGTATTAGTTCGTAGTATTGTCTTGGGTTTAGAACACCAACTCTACCATCAGTAGAAACTCCTTTTTCATCTAGAGCTGCAGCAGCATCGTAGAAAGCATTGATTAATGCAGATGAGCTGTATGCGTCAGATGCTTGGTTGTTTGTACCTACTCTGATTTGTGTTCCGCCGGGCTCAACGAAGCCTGACTTAGTGATTGGAGAAGCAGCCCTAGCACCACGAGCGATAGCTCTGAATACTAAACGGTCATACTTCTGAGCAAGAGCATATCCAATCTTCTTGGAGATCTCTCCTCTTAGTTCATAGTGAGCAAGTGTCTCATCTAATTCGTAGACAAATGCTGAACTGATTAGAAGGTCATCAACTGTGATGGTCTTCTCAGCTACTGGAGGTGCACCATCGGTGTTACCTAGTATGCTGTTACCGGGTGTGTGATACTCGGCTTTTGTGTGTCCTGTGTAGATGAACTGAAGACTCTTACCGTTTGTAAGTGTTCTCTTCATTACAAGGTCTCTAGCGATTGCATTGTGCTGGAAGCCTTTGAACATCTCTCCACTGAACAACTTTAAATACAGGGCTCTAGCGTCGCCTGCACTATTAGCCTGACCCGGGCGTGTAAGAGCCGTGGTCAGTGTACTATTTTGTTGTGCCATTAATATGGATTAGTAAAGATTAATATTGCTTAGTACTAATTTTTCTCGAGTTTTTTGTGGTCTATCCCACCGTCTAGACGGCATCAGGTATCTCCGTAGAGGCTTATGCCAACGGCAGAGGAGTCCGACTCTGAGGTGCTCCTCTGCTTAGATCAGTAAGAAGGTGTCTCTAATTGAGCATCTTCNTTCTTNTCTTCAGTTTTGTTTTCTGGTTCTGGAGCAGGGTATGTCTCAGGTGTTAACCTTGTGACTGCTGCTCTCATGACCGAGCTTTGATGTGCCATTACTTAACAAGTTTAGTATATGTAACACCACGGTAAACGTAAGTTACTGTCATAGCTTCCTCCGATACCTAGCCCCCGTTCCATGACTAGATGACATGCGTCGCATAAGCGATGAACGGACGTCGGGGTTATGCTATTTGTGGTGCAGTTAATGCTACGTTTGTAGACTCAGCTGATGCTAAGTCGAGTGGGAAGTTGTGAGCATTACGCTCGTGCATTACTTCAAAGCCTAGGTTAGCTCTGTTCAGTACGTCAGCCCATGTTGGAACGATCTTGCCGTTAGCATCAACGACGGACTGGTTAAAGTTAAAGCCATTAAGGTTGAAAGCCATGGTGCAGATGCC
>FUFK010064968.1_pt1 | contig 15851 bp, 18 predicted proteins | sample 1021851 | NCBI WGS metagenome assembly FUFK01 (sample SAMEA51879418, study PRJEB19060) | metagenome | reverse complement strand
TTTATCTTTAGATGCTAAGAAAACTAAAAAATTAAAATGAAGTTCGACTTTGTTTATTTAGGTCAGACGGTCTTAAAATACCAGGTCCCCTTAGAAATATTTGTGGGTCTTAATGAGATTTATGAAAGACAAAAGAAACAATTACCAAAAGCTAATAAACAGTTAGTGGGTAAGATACAAGACGAAGTATCTTTATTCTACTCAGGTCCTAGCAATGATAAGATGCATACACATTGTTTTTTACCTGATGACATATTAAGATGGTTTCATAGTATCTTTGATCATTACACAGATTGGAATAAAATAGGTCCAACAAGCAAATCTATAAATTCTGTTTGGGTTAATGAAATGAAAGCACATGAATATAATCCTGTGCACATACACCAAGGTAAACTTTATACAGGGCTATCTTCTGTGATGATTTTAAAATTACCAAAAGAAACAGGTGTAGAATATTCAGCAGAGTCAAAACCTATGAACGGTAGACTACAAATTATAGGTGCAGCTAATGGACAATTTTCTAAAACAGATTACTCACCTGACATGAAGATAGGAGACTTTTATGTCTTTCCATATGATATGAGACACTGCGTATATCCATTTAACGGAACAAAAGAAGTTAGAAGAACATTAGTCTGCAATGTAGACGTTGACTATAATCCTGTAGCATCAAGAACTGGATCGGGGCAAATGGAATGATACCTAGAATGCCAACATGGCAATCTTATGTTGCCACAACCACACAACCTATCTTTACACCTGAACAATGTAAAATGATTATAGATGCAGGTCATCAGTGTGCACCTGAACAAGCAAAAGTAGGTGGAGGACAAGAAGGTAAATACGATACTAAGAAACGAGTGACAACAATATCTTGGATACCTTTTGTTAAATTACCACAAATGTATAAAGTTATTGAAAATCAATTATCTATCGTAAATTTAAATCATTTTATGTTTGATGGTGTAAGGCTTACAGAACCCGCACAGTTTACGGTATATCCTAAAAAAGGTTTTTATGATTGGCACATGGACTTAAATGCATTTGGTCAAGGGGGTCAAAATCCAATTAGAAAAATATCTATGACATTATTACTATCAGATCCATCAGAGTTTACCGGTGGAGATCTTTTGTTTTCAGAGATGGGCGATAACAAACCACTGCCCCTGAAACAAGGACAAGCTATATTCTTTGCATCATTTTTAAGACACAAAGTAGCCCCAGTTAAGAAAGGAGTTAGAAAATCTTTAGTTATGTGGTTTGGAGGACCACCGTTTAAATGAGTCAATTACAAAGAAAAATATTATTTCCAACTGCTATTTATTTTAAAGATATTTCTAACTTCAATAGCAATGAATAAATATTTAATTAAAGAAATAAAGAAATGGCGTAAAGCAGATCCTAAAGGAGAGACTAAAACTAATTCTGGTTTTGGCTGGCATAGTAAAACCGACATGGATAAGACGAAAAGAATACAAACCTCTTATAGACGAATTATTTAAAATGGCCTATGAGTGTAATAAAGATTTTGGCATTACAGGTAAATTAGGACTTGGTAATATGTGGGCTAATATTAATCCAACCTACAGCTATAACAAAACACATACACACCCCAACTCTATGTGGTCAGGTGTATACTATATTAAAGTTCCAAAGAACTCAGGTAAATTGTTTTTAGAAGATCCTAGACCAGGACCGAATACATTTATGCCTAACAGAGTGGAAAACTTACCAGAGCAGTTATGGAGAGTTTGTGCATATGAACCAATAGAAGGACGTATGATATTTTTTCCATCTTGGTTACCTCACGGTGTTGATATAAATATGAATACCGAAAAAGGTGAAAAGAATTGGCGTATATCAGTGTCTTTTAATTTTATACAATTACCAGAATGAGTTTTAAAAAGAATAAATATCAAGTTATACGTGGTGCTATATCAAAAGAGGTAGCAGACATAGCTTACAGATATTTACAAATATCAGCAGAAGCAGATCACTGGATGTTAAATAATGGTGTGACTCACTCTGGCAACACGCTCCTAGGTAATTTTAACGATCCACAAGTTCCAAACTCTTATGCTAAATATGCTGATAGGTTAATGGAAACATTACTAGTTAAAACCATAGATGTTATGCAGAAGAAAACAGGACTCAAACTAGTGCCAACATACTCCTACACAAGACTTTATAAAAAAGGTAATATATTAAGAAGACACAAAGATAGACCTAGCTGTGAGATATCAACTACATTAAACCTAGGTGGAGATGCATGGCCTATATTTATCGATCCTACGGGGTCTGACAACGTCATAGACGAGTATAAATCCCTACATAAGCCCGGAGCACCCAAAGGCGTAAAAGTAGACTTAAAACCAGGTGATATGCTTATTTACTCAGGTTGTGAATTAGAGCATTGGAGAGAGCCTTTTGAGGGTAAGCTATGTGGTCAGGTATTTCTACATTATAATCATGCAGATGGAAGGTTTGCAAAAAGCAATTTGTATGATAAAAGACCAATATTGGGTATACCCAAAACTCGTTGATATACAACGCAATCTAATATAATCTGGAGATCTATGTTACAGAAGGTTAACTTTGCACCTGGAATTAATAAACAAATCACTGCCACAGCCGCAGAAGGTCAGTGGATAGATTGTGATAATGTTCGTTTTAGGTATTTGTTTCCTGAAAAAATAGGTGGTTGGAAACAACTAGGAGCAGATAATGTCACTGGTGCCGTTAGAGCTTTACATCAATTTACCAATAGTGCAGGTAGAAAATATTCCATAATAGGATCAAACAGAATTTTATACGCTTATTCAGGTGGTGTGTTCTATGATATACACCCAATTAAATCTACAACAACACTTACTAATGCATTCAGCACGACCAACGGATCAACAACCGTTACTATAAATTTTTCTACAGATCATGGTATTACCGCTGGTGATATAATTTTATTAGATAACTTTTCAGCTATTACTAATTCTAATTATGCTGCAGCAAACTTTGATGACATAAGATTCATGGTAACTACTGTGCCATCATCAAACACAATTACAATTACGATGCCTTCAGCAGAATCAGGTTCTGGAGCTTCGGAGTCAGGTGGTATTAGAGTTAGACATTATTACAAAGTAGGACCAGATGTGCAGACACAAGGATTTGGTTGGTCTCTTGGATCTTGGGGTGGACAAGAGGTTGGAGCTTTTACTACAGTTTTATCATCCGACATAGATGCGTCTACAACAAGTATCACATTAAATGATGCATCACAATTTCCATCATCAGGTACAAACTTTGTACAGATAGGAACAGAAGAAATATCTTACACAGGTATATCTACAAACACACTTACAGGTGTAACAAGAGGTGTGCGAAATACAACAGCAGCCTCTCACTCATCTGGAGCCACAGTTACAAACACATCTAGTTTCGTAGCTTGGGGTGAGGCAGCATCAGGAGACTTAATTGTTGATCCTGGTATGTGGTCTATTGATAACTTTGGTGACAAAGCTATTTGTTTAATTGTAGATGGTGAAGTATTCGAATGGGATTCTGCAGCTACAGATGCTACAAATTCTAGAGCAACTATTATTTCAGGTGCACCTACAGCATCAAGACACATGCTAGTATCTACACCGGATCGACACTTAGTATTTTTTGGTACAGAAACCACGATTGGTACAAAGTCTACACAAGATGATATGTTTATTAGGTTCTCGGACCAAGAGGATATTAACACGTACACACCTACGGCAACCAATACAGCTGGTACACAAAGACTGGCCGACGGATCACGGATCATGGGAGCTATTAGAGGTAGAGATTCTATTTATGTTTATACAGATACAGCATTATTCTTAATGCGTTTTGTGGGCCAACCTTTTACATTTGCTTTCGTACAAGCAGGAACTAACTGTGGATTAGTGGGAAAGAACGCAGTTGTTGAAGTGGACGGAGCTGCATATTGGTTTTCAGAAAACGGTTTTTTTAGATACGCTGGTGCACTAGAAACATTGCCTTGTTTAGTAGAGGATTTTGTATTTGATGACATTAATTTAGATTCTGGTAATCAAATGATCGCAGCAGGATTAAATAACTTGTTTGGTGAGATTATGTGGTTTTATCCATCATCAAACTCTGCAGTTGTAAATAAAATGGTTTGTTATAACTATCAAGACTCATCACCACAAAGACCAATATGGACCATTGGAACTTTAGCTAGAACAGCTTGGGCAGACTCAGCTGTATTTGGTAAACCGCATGCGATGGAGTATGATGCAGATGGAGTTGAAGGATCTAGTTCTTCTACATATGTGCAAGGGAACACAGATGGTATTACAACATACTATCAACACGAGACAGGCACAGATCAGGTTAAAGGTGGTTCAGTTACAGCAATTACTGCAAATATATTATCTGGTGATTTTGATATTACACAAAGAGTGGCAAGAGGAGCCACAACAGGCACAGCAGATATTAGAGGAGATGGTGAATTTATAATGAAGATAAGAAGATTTGTTCCTGATTTTATATCTCAAACAGGAAACACAAGAGTGACTTTAAATTTAAAAAATTATTCTAATGATACGGCGGCAAGCTCATCACTTGGACCTTTTGATGTTAGTTCATCTACAACAAAAGTAGATACAAGAGCTAGAGCTAGAGCCATTGCGTTAAAAATAGAAAATACAAGCACGTCTCAAGACTGGAAACTTGGTACATTTAAATTAGATATACAACCGGACGGGAGAAGATAATGTCAATACAAAATTTAATTTTAGGTAGTTTAGTTTCAAGAGGTGCTGATAGGTTATTAAATCCTAATAGACCAAATCAGTTTCTCGTACCACAAGGTGGTTATTTTGGAACTGAAGGAGACGATGACAATAGAGATAAAGGACCAACAACTTTTGGTGGCATAGCCAAATCAGGAATTATGTCTTTAATAGCACAAGCTATTCTTGGACCCGTATTTGGACCACTAGCTTTAACTTTAGGTAGAAACATTGTAGATAGAAGAAAACAAGGTTTAGGATTTTTGGGAAGAGGTGATCCAACAACACAACCAGAAGATATTAGAGGAACGTTTACAGCAACAGCTCCACAGTTCGCCGATGTTCAAGATACTCTAGGTAGTATAGATTCTGGAACTGATATTAATTATGACACCGGAGATATTACAGACAAAGAAACAGGTATAACCACAGGTAACGTTTATGATGAAGTTGCTTTAACAGGTGGTGATAGTAGCAGTGACTCTGGCTCAAACGGCGGAGGCGGAGGTAATATGAGTGCATCAGATTTTTCTGATGATACTGCAGGCACACCGTTTAGATATGGAGGACTAGCAAGTTTATATAGATAATGGCAAAGATAGTACAAGTATTAACAAGACCGAGTGAGACCTATAAACAATCTGTAGCTGATGCACAGGTTAGAGATCTCGATGGTGTTATACAAAAATTAAATACAACGTATCAACAAGAATTAAAAGATGAGATGGAAGCAGAAAGCTTCTTTGTAAATTAATGGCAAATAGTTTTATAAATAAAAAAGCAGATCTAACGACTACAAATCTAACAACACTATACACAGTGCCGTCGTTTAAAACTGCTGTAGTTAAATCAATTTTAGTATCTGAAGATGCAGGATCAGGGGCTAATATAACAGTGACTTTGGTGGACTCATCGTCTAATATATTTAGTTTATTTAAGAGCAAAGCTATATCTTCAAATACTACGACAGAGCTACTCACTCAACCTCTTGTTATGGAGGCTAGTGAGATTCTGAAGGTCCAAGCCAGTGATGCAAATGAGCTGCATGTAGTGGCTTCTATACTAGAAATAGAACCAAGAGAGGTAACGACATAATGCAAACATTAAAGCCAGAAAAGATAGTAACAACGATATCTAACCTAAAAACAGGTGAAATATATAAGTCAGAAGAAGATTGGAAGACAAAAGGAGTACCAGAAGCAGAGATAAGAAGGGATATAAAAGTAATCATGCCTTCGCTTGATTTGTTCCCAAAAACCAAGTAAAGTGGTAAACTATGGCAATAACTAGATCTCAAATAGCAAGACAACTAATGCAAGAAGGTGGCGTACCTAGACAAGGGTATTTTCTTGGTAAGTTAGTTAAAAAGATCAAAGACGATATTATACCTAACGAACTTAAAACAGGTGTTGGTAAAGCTGCTACAGCTGCTGCATTAGGCTATGGTCTTAATAGATTTGGTGTTCCTTTTACATCAGGCGTAAGTAAATCAGGAGAGAACATAGGTAAAGGATCTATATCAAATATATTTAAAAGTTTAGGTATTGGTGGCGGTGGTAGAGACGAAATAATACGAAATACAGGAAAAGCACCTAAAACAACTATAGAAAAAATTAGTGATTTTGTTACTAAACCTAGATTTCCAAACCCTAATCAAAAAAATACTGGACCACAATCAATAGGTGATAGATTATTAAGTGGTATATTTGGAGCTCCAGGACTTGCAGTGGCATCAGGATTAGTTGCAGGTGCACTTACAAAAGATAAAGAAGATCCAATTTACACGGGTCAAGACGTAGGATTAAATTTACAAGACATTGCTAAACTTGCAAACTTATCAGATCCAAAAACAGCTTCAGCTATTGGTTTAAGATTTTCACCAGATGTTGCAGCTAGAAAATTTACGCCAGCAGAAATGGCAGAAACATATGCAGCCAATGCACCTATGGACTTTACAGAACAAAGACAAGGAGTAGAAGAAGGCGGTATCATAGGTGATCAAAAAGACTTCGATCAATTTTTACAAGACATGAAAGATAGAGACATGAATATGATGCAAGAACAAATCCTAAGAGATTTTGAAGAATATATGAAAAGAAAAAGAATTACGGTGCCGATGCAAGAAGCTAAAGACGGTGGAATTATGAAAATGGCATCAGCACCAGATCCAGCTGCTGAAAAGAATGATTACTTAGAGGAAATGTCACTTAAATATTATAAAAAACCTTTAAAAGATTTAACCCCTGACGAATTTATTGATTTAGAAGAAGCAATAGAAGATATGGGTAAAATAGAAAATAGATCAGATATGATGGCATCAGCTATTTTAGGAGATGAGTCTGATGAAATATCTATGAACATGTTTGGTAAACCTGTAAAAGAATTAAACCCATCAGAGTTTAGAGAACTTATGGATTATTTAGATGATCTACAAAAGAGTTTTAGAGGAGCAAAAGGTGGAATAGCGTCTATGGCAAATGGTGGACCCATAGATCCAGGTTATTTAGGTATACCACCAGTAGGATTAGGCACAGGACAAAGACCAGGTGGTGCTCCTTTTCCTAATTTAGGAGATTATGATTCTAGAGGAATGATGAAGAAAAGAAATAAAAAAAATAAAAAGAAAAAAAGAGATAAAAAAGCCGAAGGCGGCATGATGAATTTGGGTGGCATGGAAATGGATTTAAGAGGCGGTGGTTTTGTGCCAATGGGTAGAGCAGAGAAAGCTGACGATGTACCAGCAAGACTATCTAAAAATGAATTTGTATTTACTGCAGATGCAGTAAGAGCAGCAGGCGGCGGAGATGTTGACAAAGGCGCTGACAAAATGTACGCAACAATGAAAAAATTAGAGGACAGAGTAGCATAATGGCAATAGCACGATCAGTAACACAAGCACCAGGTTTTATAGATGATCTAGCAAAAGATTACGGAACACAGCTAGCAGGATTAACAGCTGTACCATTAGATACAGCTAGATTTGCACCACAGGTTGCAGCACAAGATGCTTTACAAACACAAGCAGCCACACTTGCAGGACAAGGTGTAGGATCATATCAACCCTTTTTACAACAAGCACAAACTACACTAGCTGGTGCACAAGGTATGTTAGGTTCTGGAGCAGGAACAGGTGCAGGAACTATTTCAGATTTTATGTCTCCATATCAATCATCTGTTATTGATACAACACTTCAAGAATTTGATAGAAACAGAGCAATACAAGAACAAACATTAAGAGATCAACAAGCAAAACTTGGTGTTCTTGGTGCAGGTAGAGCAGGTGTACAACTTGCTGAATACGGAACAGGAGCAGATAGAGAAAGAGCTTTACTACAAGCTGGATTATTACAACAAGGTTTCAATCAAGCACAACAAGCTAGACAACAAGATTTTACAAATAGATTTGGTATCTTTGAAGCACAGACAGGATTAGCCGGTGCTNTTCCACAATTACAAAGAGCAGATATTGCATCATTGGGTCAGGTGGGCGCCGCTCAACAGTTGCAACAACAAAGAATCTTAGATGCGCAAGCAGAAGCCAATAGATTACAAGCTTTTGAACCACAAACTAGATTAGATACTTACGGCAGAGGTATTGCACAATTAATATCTGGATACCCTGGTTCTAGCAACATATCACAAACACCTAATCTTACACCGTTACAAACAGCTCTTGGAGTTGCTTCTACGGTAGGAGGATTATTTAAAAAACCAGATTAATATGAGTAGAATTTTAAAAAGACCAATGTTTAGAATGGGTGGTAGCACTGAAAACTCAGGTATCATGGATGGTATGAGAAATCGTTATGATAATGGTGGGTCCGTAGAGGATGTATTAAAACAATTAGATCAAAAAGCACCAGCACCTGACTATAGCAGATCTGATTTTTTAACAAACTTTGGTTTAAATTTATTANCNACACCACCACAAGGAAATATATTTCAAACAAGTGCCCTAGCAGCTAGAGATCCGTTTGCTCTGTTCCAACAATCTCGAGCGCAATCTGCAGCAAGTAGAAGAGAAATTATGGCATCATTATTAGGACAAGATAGAAAATTTGAACAAGATAAAATTTTACAAAGAGAGAGATTAGAAGCTCAAGAACGTATAGCTGGAGTAGAACGAGATACTAAAGAGGCTGTAGAAAACTTTCCAGAAGCAGGAAATCCTGTCATTGCTAAAAAATTACAAATAATTTTACAAGCAGAAAATGCAATTAACGCACCTGGTCAAATTGTTCCGGATGGTCAAAATATTACAAAAACAATACAGAACTTAAACCCTGATGCAGGAGTAGTATTTGCTTTATATAACTCTTTAACAGGAGATGTAACTAAATTCGTAAGAGTAGAAAAAGGAAAAAATAATAGAGTATTATTAGCAGAAGTGGATTCTATGGGTAATGATCTACCAGGAGGCGAAGGCGATGCTCCAGAAAAAGAAGAGGAGTTTTTCGGTTTTCCATCATATAAACAGCCGCCAAAAGAAAATATATTTAAAAAAATAAAGCCACAAGAAGCGTTTGATATAGACGAACCACAGGCATAGGAGGATAAATGGTCAAATACTATGATCCTCTTAAAGATGCTGAAAAAAATAATAACAGAAATTTTTTCGTAGCCGGAGCAGCAGGAATACTATCAGGTTTAATTAAAGTTCCAGAAGGTGTATTTTCTTTAGCTGCAGAATTATTTGATCTTGGTGCAGATACAGATACAGCTGCTAATGTAGAAGAGTTTTTTGACAAAATAAATCCATTTGAAGAAGTAGCAGAAGAAAGAGCTATAGGTAAACTTACAGAAGCGTTTACACAAATAGGTATACCTGGTGGTGTTGGTTTTAAATTAGGTCAAAAGATAGCTGACAAAGCTTTAAAAGCTAAAAAAGCTGGAACACTTTTAAATTTAAAAAATCCTAACTTACAAAAAACTTTACAGAAAACTACAGATTTAAATAACAAAGCAGGTTATAAAAGATTTGCTGCTGGTGTTATGGGTGGTGCTGCAGGCGAGGCTTTTGTAGCGGACATAGAAAAGATAGGAACTTTTGGAGATATACTTGGCGGTCCAACAAAGATAGACAGAGAACCAGAAGCTACAAATAGGGGAGAAGCTCTTCGTAAATTATTAAACAGAGTTAGATTTTCATCAGAAGGTGTTTTAATTACACCTTTTGTTTATGGTGTAGGTAGAGGTGCTAAAGAATTAGCAACACGTGGTAAAGAATTAGCTTACAGTGACAGTCAATTTTTAAGACTAGTAGATAAAGTCGGCGGTGCGTTTAGAGCTAGAGGTAGAAAGCCACAAGAAGTATTCGAAGCTAAAATGAAACAAATGGGTAGAAAGATGGGAGATGCAAAAAAAGCAGAGGCCTTATCAAACTACATGACACTGCAGATAGACGAGATGTTTCCTACAACACAAAGAGTATTTGATAAATCAGTGCAAAAAGAAAAAGATAGATTTTTAGCAGAGTTAGATGAATCTTTGTTCAAAGGTAATTTAAGAAATAAAATAGATCAAACTTCTTGGAATAAAGTAACACAAACAATGAAAGATAAAAAAGTATCTCAAGATAAAATAGATAAAATGTATAACGCCATAACAAATTCAAGAGCTGCCTTTGTAGAACTTCTAGACTTTACAAAAAAAGGCAGTGCACCAGGACAAGTAAAAACTAATGTGAAAGAATTAGAAGATATAATGGGCAATAGAGTAAAACAATATCTTGGTAACACATATAAAATATTTAATGAAAAATCTATTTTACCTTTTGCAAACTATGAACCTACTGATGAAGCTATAAACAGAGCTGTTAGATTATTTCAAAGATACTCTAGATTTACACAAAGAAATAATAAAACTGTAAATGAAATTTCAGAACAAGAAGGACGAGCTATGGTGGCTGCTGTATTAGATAGTGTGCCTAAAACAAAACCAAAAGGACAGCTACCTGCATTTAAATATGTTAATCTTACTGTAGGAGCAGAAACACCTGATGTATTAAAAACTTTTGCAAGAACAGTGACGAAAGGTAAATTTGCTAGCGCAGATCCAAACGTGCCAAGAGTTATTGGTAGAGGTAGTAAGGTATTCAGAGAATTGTTTGGTGAGATACAAGATCCAAGATATTCAGTGTTTAATGCTATGACAAAATTATCTGCCATGGCAAGAAAAACACAGTTTTTTGGTGATTTATTAAGAGCAAACAATGCAATACCAAAAGGTGAAAGAAGATTTTTTTATGGTAAAAAAGATGATGCGATAAAAGAATTACCTAACCAAGAAATAGTTTTATTAGATGATTATTTAAAAGATACACCTGGTGTTATTAACCCACTTAAAGGTTCTTTTACATCTAAAGATATAGCTGAGGGTATTGGTAATGCAAACAATGTTAGTGCTTTTTTTAGAGGAGAGAGAGCAGGAGCAACACTACCAGAAAAAATTATAACATTTGGATATAGAAATATGATTCTGTTTCCAAAAGGTTTATCACAGATAGCAAAAACAGTTTTATCCATACCCACACACTTACGTAACGTATTCAGTGCTGGTGCATTTGCTGGCGCAAACGGAACACTATTTGAAAATCCTGCAGTAATTAAAGAAGCTTTTGAAGAAGCTTTTGGTGCTTTACAAGTAGGCACAAGAGGCAGAAAAGCAAACGAAGCTTACCAAGAACTTTTAGAACTTGGTGTTACAAACTCACAAGTTCAAATAGGGGACATCATGAATTTATTAAGAGATGTAAAATTTGGTGAAGGTATGTTGAACACAGACAATTTTTTACGTCCTATGTTAAACAAATTAAAAAAAGGACAAAGGTTTTTTCAAGACTTATATGTAGCAGAAGATGATTTATTTAAAATATATAACTATGCTATCGAAAGAAAACGTCTTAAAAATGCGTACGGAACATCCAGAACAACACAACAAATAAAAGAAGAAGCAGCTGATATTGTTAGAAACACCGTGCCAAACTATGCATATGTATCTGATACAGTTAGAGCATTAAGAGTGTTACCATTTGGTAACTTCATGTCATTCCCTTCTGAAATATTAAGAACATCTACAAACATAGTAGAACGTGCATTAAAAGAAATAAGAGACCCTGTAACGGGCAGTGTAAATTATTTTAAAAGTACAAACCCATTGAAAGGTATTGGTTTAAAAAGAATAGCTGGTATGGCTACAACTACAGTGGTGGTGCCAACTGCAGTGGCAGAAGGTGCTAGAGCTTTATATGACATCACAGAAGATGAATTAAAAGCTATGAAAAGATTTCTACCAGAGTGGTCACAGAACTCTACAATTATACCTATTAGAAAAGAAAATGGTGATTTAATGTACGTAGACTTTAGTCATGGTAATGCTTACGACACACTAGCTAGACCGTTTGTTACACTATTAAACAATGTACAAAAAGGTGAAGATAATGAAAAAGCTTTATTAGATAGTTTTGCTAGAGGTAGCATAGAGGCTTTTGGTGAACTTTCAGATCCATTCATATCAGAATCTATCTTCACACAAGCCATGAATGATCTTTGGTTTAGAGGTGGTAGAACACAAGACGGTAGACAACTGTACACGGACCAAACAGCAGCGGGAGATAAGTTAGGAATACAAATTAGACACTTAGCTGTAGCACTAGCACCATCATATAAGCAATTTGTAAGAATAGGTTTAGGTGCAACAGATACTGTTGGCCCTTTTCTTGGTGTTGGTAAACGAGGAGAAGAGTATAGAGTATTACCAGAGGTAGCAGGATTCTTTGGTTTTAGAGGTGTAGATATTAAACCATTAGATGCCATGGGTTTTAAAATTACAAATTATCAAGCAGGTATCCGTAACGCTAGAAGAGAGTTTACAGGCGGTGCATTTGGTGTGTTATCTGGTGGTAAGAAAACACCAAACGATGTTATTGAAAGATTTATTGCTAGCAACAGATCTAGATTTAATGTGCAAAAAGAAATGTATAGAGATTTAAAAGCAGCACAATTATTAGGTGTATCAACCGGTAATCTTAGAAAAGAATTTAAAGAAAGACAACTATCACAAGATACATATAATTCTTTAAATAGAGGTGTGTTTAAATCTTATTTTCCATCTGAAGATATACAAGCTAGATTTCAAGAAATATCTAGAAGTATAGGTGAACCCAATCCTTTTAGAATAGCACTACCTACACTACAACAATTAAGATTTAATTTTAATAACTTAAGATTAGATTTTAATTTTGATAACTTTATTAATCCAGGAGATTTTTTATTACAAGATGCTCCTGCACCAATTGCAGCACCTCAAATCCCTCAATCTGGAGCAGTTATTACACCTCCACCAAGAGCAGATGTGATACCACAAACAGGATTGACAAGAACAGAGACTGCATTATTATCACCCGAAGAACAAATTATAAGAGCAAGGACCCGAACTTAATGGCTATTGAACCGAAAACAACTAGAGAACACATTGTATCCCTGTATGGACACATCAAGGGTGTCAAAAAAGATATTAATCACATGCATAACGGTATTCACAAATTGGGTGGTAAAATAGACAAAATCTATTGGGTTCTTTTAGCTGCGGTGGGGACCGTAGCCATACTTCTACTAGAAAGATTTATAACTTAATCCTCACGATCATCGTGCCAACGATCGTTAATTTTACTAGCCATCCAATAAGCTATCGGAATACATAATATAAAAGTTATTTCTGCTGCTCTTAAAACACTTACATCCCAAAGTTTATAGACAATGTGATGAATTCCTATGGGAACAAAAGCACCTACACAAAATAGTATAGCCATTCTAATATAATAAGGATATTTCATATCCAAGACTTTAACTCTTCTCCCATAACTTTGGAAGCGATATTTATTTTTTTACGTAAAGATTTAACGATCTTTGTGTCTACAGTATCTTCTGCTATAATATCAACATATGTCACTGTTTTCTTTTGCCCTATTCTGTGTGCTCTGTCTTCTGATTGCATTCTTTTTTCAAGATCATATCCATTAGAATAATAAATTACAGTGCTAGCTTGTGTTAACGTAATACCATATCCACCAGTCTGTGGTGTACCTACAAAGAATCTAACTTTGTCGTTTGTTTTAAAGTTTCGTATTGCATAATCTCTTTGTTCAGGTAACGTCTTACCATAATAATGGACCACGGAACCCGGACCATACTTCTCCTCTAACAATTTAAATATGTTCATTACATCGTGTTGATAGTGTGCCCATATAATTGCTTTACCTTCTACTTCTTCTAATACATTTAATAGTTCTGACAGTCTGTTATTTTTAACTTCTTGAATGCTCCCATCATCAGCAGAAAAATGACCACAAGTTATTTGATGTAGTCTCATTAATTGTGTGAGAGCTGTCATAGTTGTAACAGTCTTACCATTTAATGTAGCCAAAGCTTCTTGTCTCATTTGTCTGTATAGTTTCTTCTGTTCGTCTGTAAGTTGTATCTCTCGTTTCATATAAATTTTATCTGGTAAATCTAAACAATCTTCTTTTAATACTCTGTATGAAAAAGGTTTTAGCTTATCAGATAGTTCACCTAAGTTTTGATAACCCACAACTAAATTAATAGATCGACCAGATATATTTGCACTCTTCATCAAAGCATAACGGTTTCTAAAAGAATAGTAAGACTCATGTCCAAGATGGTGTATATCTAAAAACTGACACTGTGTGTATAAATCTAAAGGGTTTTTAGTTACAGGAGATCCTGTCATTACCCGTCTGTATTCACACAGGGGTGATAATGATAAAATGTTTTTTGTTCTTTTTGCCTTTGGATTTTTTATTGTTGTAGACTCATCAATAGCCATTAATGATTTGTGTGATCTTAAAAATTTAGATGCAAACAATCTACCTTTATCTGTGCTAAAAGCCTCTACGTTCATTACAAGAATATGCAGTTCATGACCTGTTTTGAACAGTTGATCTAACTTATCTTGTTGTTTTTTATTTATATTAGCTTGCCACAATACGGTCACATTTTCTATGTGGTCAGGTAAATGTGTAGGCAACTCTTGATTGTACCAAGTACCTACTACACCTTTAGGTGCAATAATTAGTGCCCCATCTACTTTACCCTTATCGTAAAGCATTGCTAAGTTATCTATTAGTACCTTTGTTTTGCCGGTACCCATTTCCATAAAATATGCAAACGTATCTCTGTTCCAAGATTTTTCCAACGCAGTAATTTGGTGTGCATACGGCTTTGTTTTAAATTTATATTTCATCTTTCTATTGACATTTATATAGGATTTTATTATAAAGTCAACATGAAAGAAAAAGAAAGTATGGATTACAAAGATATAAAAACATCTATACCTACTGTTTATGTTGTGCAAGAAATTGCAGGCACAAGAGAGGGCCGTCCTAAATTTAATATTATGGGTGCAGCAGAATATGGTAAGTTAAAATTTTTATTAGATGAAAGATCGCAAATGATCTTTTCACCTGGTCCATTGATTTTCAAATTAAAAAATTTAGTGAAAGACTTTAAACCAACAGACTACTTGTTATTAACAGGAGATCCTGCTATAATAGGTGTTGTCTGCAGTTTGGTGTCTGACATTACAAATGGCAGATACAATCTCTTAAAGTGGGATAGACAAGAAAAAAGATATTATCCAATAGAGATTGATTTGTACGGAACAGGAGCAAAGAATGACGATTGATTTTGAGAAAGACCAAGAAGAGGTTCTAGATAGAACTACGAACATAAACAAACTTGCAGATAAAATAAAAGAGCTGCAGGCAAACCAACAACAACTACAAATTCAAGAAGACGCAATTAAACAAAAGAAAAAAGATATAGAGTATTTATCAGGTGAGGTCATACCAACGATGTTGTCTGAAATGGGATTATCTTTTTTAAAACTACAAGACGGTTCGTCTGTAGAAGTAAAAACAAATTACAGCGCCACAATAACTCAAGCAAATAAAGAGAAGGCGTTTAACTGGCTTCGTGAGAATGGCTTAAGCGATATAATCAAAAATGAGATATCCGTATCGTTTGGTCGTAACGAGGATAACAAGGCGGCTGA
>FUFK010018098.1_pt1 | contig 15853 bp, 35 predicted proteins | sample 1021851 | NCBI WGS metagenome assembly FUFK01 (sample SAMEA51879418, study PRJEB19060) | metagenome | reverse complement strand
GATCCAAATGTCGCAGGTGTGTTCCAGTGCTGGGACGATGGCGACGATGATGGCTTCACTGATGACTTCTTCTGCGCGATGACGGGTGACTTTGTAATCCGCATTGCTCAAGGCACAACCGTTGCACGCGGTGATCTGCTGATGTCTGCTGGTGATGGAACGGCAAAACCGCAGGGTGATGACATCGTGCGTTCCAAGACCATTGCCAAGGTGACTAGCACCACGGTTTCTACTACTTACTCAGACGGCAGCTATTGCGTACCTTGTGTGCTGATGGCTTGCTGATCGGCCTAAACTTCCTCTGACTTCACATCATCATGGCTAACACCTACGTCTGGAAAATCGCTGATCTCAACCGTGACCTCAGCGACGGTTTTGCCCACACGGCTCATTACACCGTGACCGCAATCAGCGATCAGGTTGACTCTGAGGGCAACGCCTACAACTCAGGTGCTTACGGCAGCATTGGCCTTGATCGTCCTGACACCTTGGCTGACTTTGAGGATCTGACTGAAGCTGACATCGTGGCAGCTGTGCAGGCCAAACTTGGTGGCGCTGAAAAGGTGACTGAAATTCAAGAGCAACTGGCCGCACGCATCGCTGAGCAGATCAATCCGACTCAGGCATCTGGCAAACCTTCTGGTTGGTGATTTGATGCAACGCCCTGACCCGATGATTCCCTGCAAGCCAGGGGCAGAAGATGTTGTGGCTATGNGCAATCGAGTNGCATGGCTCAATTGCNTNTATCTGCATGANGNAAGGGACANGCGNGANCATCCCTTNCACGGCAAGTACACAGGTCTTGCTCAAGAANTATCAGCAGTTTATCGGCTGATGGCAAAANCNAANTCNTTCACTGTCAGCAATTTCATTGAGGGCAAGCCCAAAAAGACTCGTCAGGGTTCAGGCAGGAATTCCCTGCCCAAAAGAGGTAAAAAGCGTTATAGAGGTCAAGGCCGATGAATGGACGCTGCCACTCTTAACAACTGGCGCTTAATTAAGGAGATGTTAGAACGTCAGGGGAAGACTGACTGCCTCTTCTATAAGCGTGCCATTGCAATCCTTGCTGGTAGGCAAGATCCCCTATAGGGTGGCAGCGGTTTTCCTTCTTTCAAATGTTTAAGCCTCTTGCTTTTGCAAGTGCTATTGCACTAGCTGGCGCTCCTGCCATGGCTGAAGGCCTTGACGGCCTTTATGTAAACCCTGAGTACAACGCTGGCTTCAGCGGCTCAAAGTTTGCTGGCTCTTCTCTTGAGCTGCATCTTGGTTACGAAGAAGGCCCTTGGTACGTCCAAGCAGGCCCTGCTATGGCTAACGACGGAAGCAGCTCTGAATGGGGCTTTTCTACAAAAGGTGGCGTCTCAGCCAAAGTTGGCGACAAGACCGATCTCTACACCGAGGTCAGCTACGCCAAATTTCAAGACGCCGACGCTGGATACGGTGTCAAACTTGGCTCTAAGTATCGTTTTTGAGGTGCAAAAGGCACTGAATTACATCGATCAATTTTTCCGAGTCGTTGTAATTCCTTGCCTTCAGCCCTCTCATTGGCGATATTGTTTCCCGCCAACTTGGATCGTTCCTTACATCTATGACCTGCGTGATTACTACACGCAACCGCCATACGATAAGGAGCGTGAATACTTGTCAGAAGACAACTAGCCTGATTTAAGCCCTCTCTTCCTCACACTGAGAGGGCTTTTTCATGCCTATCAAACTGTCTCGTGCCAATATTCCCATTTTTTGGGTCGCATTGGAACAGGAAGCGTGATTCCATAGAACCATGGACGCCACCCCATCTTTTCTACCTCCAGCTCTGAACCTACCCACTGCACCTGCACTTCCACCCAGGATGTCTCTTCAGGTTCCCAGTGCTGAAGTTCCTTCGTATCGACCTTTGGTAATGCCTTCAGCGGCNCAGATGCGTCNAATGGCNGCAGACGAGAAAAAGCGTCAAGAAGAGGAATCAAAAGAACAAGAGGCAAAGAAACCCCAATCAGCGTCCCCACCGCTAACCACAGAGCTNNCNGCACCGTCNNATGANATAACTACATTTACGCTACCTGGAACGTCAATAGACGTACCTGTACCCCGTGCTGAGATTGTTTCTACGGCTGTTATTACTGCTGGAGCCTCTTCTGTGGCGGCTGTGGCTGGGACTCTTGCTGCTGGTCAGATTCTTCAGTATCTGCAGAAGGCTTTGAAGCCTGTGATGACGAAGGGACTGAAGAGTCTTGCAAAATTACGGGGGAAGCCTCCTGCTGAGTCCGACGCCAAGCAGAAATGGAGACGATATGCCCGCACAAAACATGCAGGTCGGAATCGGGTCTGATGGTGTACCCCTTGTCCAGAAGTTCAGAACATTTGACAGCTCTGCTTAACTCGTACGACAAGCGTTCACGTTCTAGTTGCCTGCGCACAAGGTCTTTGCACATCTCAGTGATCGAGCCATCTAACGGCACACTGAATCCAAGCTGCACACCGTAGTTACCACTGCGCACATAGCCTTCAGGATCAAAGGGCAATGTCTCATTACCAAGCGCAAAGGTAGTTGCGTTGAAGCTTGGCCCGCTGCAGTTCACACCTGACCCAAAGCTTTGGCGCGATACTGCACTGCTCTGATTGATCTGTACTGATTGATTGGTGTTATTGCTTGTTGCTGCCGCTTGTGGTCTTGCAGTGTTGTGTGTATCGCCCTCTGCCAAAGCAGGGCTAGCAAGCGTTACTGCGAGAAGACACTGAGCGATGTAGTGGTGGAGTCGATGTCGATTGTGCGATCGATGTCGATCGTCTCGATAATGCCTGCAGTGCGCTCTGTGATTTCCAGAGTCCACGGATCGCCAGCGGTTGTCACGCTCCATGTTGCGCTGTCGTCAGTGATATTGGTAGACGGAGTGACATTTTCACCGCTGTACTTAGTGNTTGCCGCTCCAAACACTNCATGCTCAATCACCTCCTCCACAGTGCTCGTTGTGGTTGTGGTGGCTGTCATGCTGCCTTGCGTGAAGGCAGGAGTGATTTGTTGAGCAGCTGCGCTTGCGGGCAGCAGCAGGAGAAGCAGTAGTGCTCGCATCGGGCTAACGCAACAGCACTTACATGCTATTTGATGCCGACATTTGGGTCAGCCTTCTTCTTGCCATTCCCATTTCCATTGNTTTTGCGCTCAATGCCAAACGAAGCCATTGATCCTGTCAGCAAGGAGGCCACGAAAGTATTGTCCATCTTCATTTGCGGGAAGAGGCCAAGGTATGAAATGGTCAAAAGACCAGCGCTCCAAAGCAGGACTGCGCATTTCACAAGGTCAGCGATACAGTGGCCCTCTTTTTCTTCATGGGGCTCATTATGGTCAGCCATTGCGTCACAGAGCTACCTTATTGATGGTAGGCATCACGCATCATGTTTCTGCTGCTAAAGCCAATCTTCTTCCGCTTCTTGAGTTCCAAGGCGGCAAAAGAGTTCTTGGTTGAAAGTCTGCGCACACTGTCCAAGCGCACTGACAATGAGCTAGATGACGTAGCGGTCGCTTATATCGAGCGTCTACTGCTGCAGAACAGTCCTGGACTTACCGACTAAGCTCGGTTTTTCTTAAACTGAATGTCGGTTCTTTGCGACTGGGAGATTCGCACCCTATGTGGCGGTGGTGGTGCCGTAACCCCGTTTTCAATGGAGTTTGTAAACCCTGCCTCGCTTGATGTGCGGCTGGGTAACAACATCATGGTCGAGGTCCCAGAAGACAGAAAGCTGCATCTGCTGGAACTGACTGACTACACCGAGGACGAGCCATACGAGCTGACGCCTGGCGAGTTTTGTCTTGCAGAAACGCTTGAGACCTTCCGCATCCCTGACAGGATCTCGGCTCAGTTTGTTCTTAAGAGTTCTCGCGCACGCGAGGGGTATCAGCACGCTCTTGCAGGGTGGATTGATCCAGGATGGGTTGGCAGCAAGTTGACGCTGGAGCTGAAAAACAATCGTCGATACAGGTCACTGCCGCTGTACCCAGGCATGCGCATCGGGCAGATCGTGTTCCACACGATGTCGCAGACGCCAATTAAGTCCTACACAGAGGTGGGTAATTACAACAACCATGCTCGCGTGATGCCTTCTGTGGCGTGACGAACATCATGGGGCTGCCCTGTTTCGTATCATTAGATACCGCTAAGCAGCTCTATGAACCTCATCAGCAAGCCAAAAATCAGAAAAACTGTCGTCGATGGGCGCACTGCCTATGTGACAGTCTCCAAGGAGAAGATCGCTGTGTTCTATCGGCCTGAATCTGCAAGAGATTGGTTGATGCGGCACACCATTGTGCGCTGAGGTGTCAAATTGCGTAATCCACAGCCAAATCAGCGTTTCTCGTTCTATCGAATAGAACTTTTGTTTTCTATACCAAACAACCCAATCCTGTGATCCTTTATTGCCATTGCAATGAAGACATGCAGGTATTAAGTTTTGCATAACTGTTAAGCCGCCGTTATGTCTAGGCATGACGTGGTCAAGGCTCTGAGCAACAGCCCCACAGTAAGCGCAGTTGTCACCCCACGCGCTGTAGATCTGTCTTCTGAATCGCTTCTTGGACTGACGCTTCCCGACGAAATAAATCTCATCAATCCAAGAGCCCATAAGCCCTACCCAGATACTGAAAGTCTACGCAAAATGAAAGATGCGAATCGGTTGAATTGCCAAATGAATCCTCCTGCCGAGAAGATGAATGAGGTTGGTGCGACGTTAGTCAATTACGGTGGTGGTTACTTCAGAAGTTGGTACATTATTAACGGAGTAGTTAATTACCTAGAAGGCTGTTACGACACCCAATCCCGAGCTGTGGAGGCTGCGGAGCATGCAAGGCAACTCGCCCAATCTTGTTGAGTTTACGCTTGAGGACCAGCTACAAAAAGAGCGCATCAAACGTGCGCTCAATGAGTACTGGGAAGTAAAGGACGCTGATGCCTTGCACGAGATGGGTCACATGCTGCTGGAGATGTTCTACCTCCAGAAAGGCATGACGGGCTTCATGGTCAAGGAAGCGGCTGACAACCTGCTCCGTTAGGTCATGCAGTAGCCAGACTCGCACCCCTCCTCTGGCTCCCAACCAAAAAGGCCAAGCTGTTCAGGAATGACGTGCTCAAGGTCAACTTCTTTTCGGCCTCCAACTCCGCTTAAGTAGACCTTGTCTTTGCCGAGTGTTGCGCGGCGAGCTTGCAGTGTTTTCTCAAGCTGCACTGCTTTTTTAAACAACTCAGTTTGCTCCCTACGCATCACAACCCACTGGTCTGTGGTCTTGAAAGGACAAAACCAACAGCTTGACTTAGGAGGTTGCGGCAAGCCTGCTTCTTGTGCAATCACTAAGCAGTCAGCCCTGCTTATTCCTAATTCAATAAGTGGATAGGCACTGGTGTAGCCATCAGATTCCCTAGATGGTGTAGCTCTATGGGGCTCGTCAGTGCTTATCCCTTTGCCAAGAATGCAGTCAGGAGCATTTTGCTTAATCCATTTCGCAATGGGCTTAATTTTAAAAAACTCAGTGCATTTGCGATTACCTGGCATCCCCCCTGGCATGTAAGCAGGGATATTGATGCTTCTTTGCTGCTCTAGCAGGTCGTCATACAAATCTCTCTGCCTTCCCTTTCTGTCAACCCAAGCGACCTCAATCCACTCAATATCGTTTTGCTCAGCATATGGCTTCAAGACGTTGTTTATGTATTTGATTGTGGCTGGTGACTCAGCCTTGTTTCCTACGTTGGAAAAAATAAATTTCTTGTAGGGGATGTGGCCTTGAGCGGCCAAAACAAGGCAAGCGGTGCTTTGCACACCGCCGCCACAACTAAAAACGTACTGCTTATCCACCATTGAGGTGCTCAAGATTTTTCTTGGCCTGCAAGAAGTCGTACGAGTACAGACAGTACCCACAACCGCAGCTTCTGAAGTGGACCTGGCCGCTCTTCTGGTCTTTGAGCAGCTCGATGTACCTGCGATCTGAGAATGAGATCTTGCCTAAACTCCTGTAGTGCGAGTTCATCTTCGGTAAGGTCTTCGTCCTCGTCCTCCATCTCATCATCGTCTGGATAGTCGAGCTGTTCAAGCAGCCTCAACGCCCAGCACTTCAGCTCGTAGACGCCCTCACGACAGTTCAGGACAACATCAGAGGGTTCTTCGTCATTCTTAAGAGCTTCGTCAAAGCAGTTTTCCAGCTGCTCTGCTTGTTGATCGCACATCCAGATGAGAAGACGGATGTGCCCCTCAGTAAATGTGAACTGAGTGCTAGCCGACATCTCACTGAAGGCATTTTCTGGATCGTAGCTCTGGCTCATGACTCCTCCCCATTAAGAATCTGCTTGATTCGCTTTGCTCCGATCTTGATGCCAAACAGCACCTCCATCTTCAAAGAGATGGTGTACGGGTGAAGCTCTGGGTAACGACGAGCGACCTCGCGCACCTTGTTGGCGATATCAGTTGACTTCACTTTGGGACTCCAACCAGCGTAAGAAGGCACCCCTCTTGGCTTTAAAAGATCNCNNGGGCTGGCGAGTGCTTGNAGTGATATAGATCTTTTCCCCGTTCTNGTTGATGTAATACTGACCGCCGCGCTTACCACTGACGGTCTGTGCTCCTTGAGGCAGATGGTCACGATGAATCCTTTTCATGAGAGAGAAATTGAAAGAAGTGTTTTGGGGACTTACGGAGAATGCTTGTCTGTTGGCCTATGAAAGGGAGCANACACCCCTCGGCACCACCAACAGGAGACGACGCTCACCTTATTCTGAGCCGACCTTGCTGCACGACACCGCATGGCCCGAGCAGTGTCCAAGATCTAACTACGGCAGCATTCGTCTGGCGTGGATAGTTACACGCCCCTGCCCCAAAAATCAGAAGGGCAGGTCGTTGGTCTTAGCAGGCACTGGGCAGTTGCCTGTGGCGCAAGGAGTTTCAATCTTGGCAGGATTGATGTTGCCAAAGTCGCCGTATTGACCAGATTTGCCCTTGGCGTTGATGTAGAAGCCTTGGACTTCACGAGCCTCATTGGCGCTGTAATCCCAAGATTTGCCTGGCTTGTGCTTTTCGGTGCTGTCAGCCAGATTCATCAAATGCTGAGCAAATTGATGAGCGGCTTCAAGCGGCACGAACAGGGACAGGGTCTTAGGGTTTTTGTCCTTGTCGTCAAAGGTGTTGTCCTTAACGGTCCAAGAAACAGGCAGAGACAGAGCGGGGTTGTAATCAGCCACTAGAGGATTGCGTAGTGAGAACGGATGATTTCGTTGATCAGACTTGACTTGGTAACGCGCTTGTCTGGATCGGAATAGCGCATCTGAACCTCTTTCTCTACATAAGGCAGAGCGTCAGCATCCAGCATTAGTGTGATGCGGACTTTAGGTTGCTTACTTGGCTGCTCGGAGTTCATCGATGCAAATTTGTAATTGGTCGATGGACATGGCCGCGATCCAGCTACCTTGCACCTTCTCTTTGAGCTGGAAGACCGCAGCTCGTGAGTTGATGTAATTAGCAACCTTCTCTTGATCCGCCTGTGCCAGCAGCTCCATTAGGACGCCTTGCACCTCCTCAATCGGAGGCTCAACGTTTACGTCTATGGAATTAGCTGTGACAGATGCACGCGGCTCAACAGGTTCATCTTGTGGCTCAAACTCCTCATTCACATACGTTTCGTAGTTAAGGGAGAAGAAAGCAGCAGCAGAAGCACAGTAAGCACGACGGGTTGCGTCGCAGATTGCTTTAGCTGTTGCTTTGTCTGCCAAAACGGCTTTGTTGCGGAAGTCGCGGAGAGCGTAATCAAACCAAGGTGTTTTGCCCTCGCCGCTGACATGAACCCAGCGCACTTGAATCCAGACGGATGTATCTGCGGCATGGCAGATCTCACCACGTTCTGGCATCCAGCCAGGAGCTTTGTCATTGACAATCTGCAGGCACTTGGCCCAAGGCAGATAGTCAAATTTGTCTTTGCGACGGAGGTCGTCCTTGGTCAGAGCGCCCTTGAGATAAGGAAGATCCAAAGGGTGTGCTGTGAGGACGTGCAGAGCTTAGGCACTGAGGACGGCAGGTCAACCCCATGCCACATTTTATTTTGGTTGAGGTTGCGAACCGTGTTCCACGGTGTCACCATCACGTCGACCATGTTCCACGGTATGAAGCGCATCAATCTCGTCGTCCCAGATGAGTTTCACGACAAGCTTGTGGCTCAAAAGCCAGTCCACAAGATGCTTTCTAGTTTTTGTCTCGACTTGATAGCTGCAGAGCTTGACAGGGTCGCTAAGTTAGCGCCGTGCCCTGCGCATCAGGGAGAAGAACAAGTTCAAGAGATAGCAGCGAATGAGTGTGTAAAAATCACTCAAACGGCTGTTGAAAAAACATCTCTTCCTACTTGTGAGCGTGGGGAAGATGTTGGGAGGGGGGTGAAGGGGGGAACCCTTAAGAAGGGGTATCCACAACCTCTGAAGCCCTTTAAAGATGCAATTGACGCTTACTGGCGGGTGAAGCAGGGCAGCAAGAGCGACACCGCTTGGAATCGTCTGATGAACAACTTGCTGAAGTTCTTGGACAAGTACGGCAAGGAAGTTGTTGAGGAGCAGCTGGGCAAGGCTGAGTCTGGCAAGTGGAAGGGCATCGAGATTTCCAACTACGAGAACCTGCAGCCCGCCAAGAAGGCCCCTGAGCCTGAGCCAAAGCACCCTGCGTACCGTGACTTCACTGCAGAGCGTCTGGAGGCCGAGGCGACCGCTGACAACATCTTGAGTGAGCTGTTCTGATGGATGTAGGGCAGGAGAATCACGAAAGGTTTAAAAACCACTTGCGTCAGTCAACAAAGGATGTATTCCTGGTTGCGCACCACCTGCACCGTCAAGGTTATGCGGTGTATGTCCCACCGTTCAAAGTTGCGTCCAACCTGAGTCAAATTGGAGACAATCAAGACGAAGGTGACTTGTTCTTTGAGCACAACGGCAAGCGTTTGATCGTTGAGGTCAAGACCACCAACACCAGTGACTTCACTGATGTCAGGCCTCATCGCTTCTCAACGTTCTTTGTCTGTGCTGTTCATGCGTTTGAGAAGTACAAAGCCCAGCCGCCTTCGTACTACTTCATCATCAACAAAAGCAGGACATATGTTGCTGTGATTAACGTTAAAGACACCTTCTCGTCGTGGGAGGTGATTGAGACGGAAGATCGCAGATACATCGGGTACAAGCAGAAGCGCTACGCGTGTCCAACCAATCTTGTGACCGTTCAAAAACTTATTTATGAATGAAGCCTTTGACCTGACCTCTGTCCGCTCAACTCTCAAGCGCGGGCTTGCCAGTGGTCTATGGACGATGGAGAACCTCGACGAAGAAGCCCCATCGTCAGCACTGAATCGACGTTGTTGGGCCAAACACCCAATGAACAAAGCATTCAAGATCAAACCTCACGTCAATCTCTTGAGGACAAGTGAAGTTATTGAGCCTGATACTGAGTGACCATTTACTCTCTGACTAACTGCGCATGTGATGTGCCGTTGGAGCCACTGCCACTACTGCAGCGGAATCCTCCTGGACGGCAGCGATACTATTTCAACGAACAGAAGCCGTCGATCAGATATGCCTCTGTTACTAGCATCCTTTCTGCTACACAGAGCGATGCAACACGATATGCGCTCAAGAAATGGAAGGCCAAGCTACTCGCAGAAGGCAAAGATCCAGAAGTATCTCGCCTTGAAGCAGCAAGGCGTGGCTCAAAAATCCATGACTGGTTTGAGCAATGGATTCTTGGTCATGACCCTGAGATTCCTGAGGATATCGCTCCGTGGTGCTCACGACTTGCAGCGTCGGCTCTCTGGAAGAAGTTGGATCACGTCATTTGCACGGAGCATCGTGTCTGCAGTGACGAAGGTGATGTGCCGTTTGCAGGCACGCTTGATGGCCTGTTCAAGATCTCAGGGCAGATAGTCTTGTTTGACCTGAAGACCAAAGCTGAGGGCAAGGCGAAGCCGACCAAGCAGATAAGCAACGAGGCCATGTGCCAGCTGCAGGCGTACAGGATCTGCCTGCAAGAGAACTACGGGATTCATGTGGATCGCTTCATTGCGCTCTACGCCTTCCCCGACAAGGCACCGTTCCCTGTTGCTGCTGCGGGCAAGCAGCTGAAGGAGCATGAGGAGCACTGGCAGAAACGCTGCGAGGCGTATCAGTTGATCAATGAGGTTGCGCAGCCTGCGTGAGGACGATAGGATCTGAGGGCTCTCTCAACTGCCTATGCAGATCTCAATTACAATTCAAGATGCAAAATTCATTAAAAAAGTTTTGACAGTTTATCAGCGCCAACATTTAAATGTGGAAACATTAATACGTCAAAGCCTCAAAGATCATCCGGAAAAATTTACCGATAGTGATCTTTCTCATTATGAAAATGCCATCGTAGGCATTTATGAGACTGGTTTTGTTGCAGACCGACTTGATGAACTAATCAGAGATGCCGAAGAATCCAATGACTGACAACGAAATCCTGTCCATCTACGAAAAAGCGGCTGTGGTTGCATTCAATGAACTCAGCCGACTCAAAATGCAACGCAAGGTTCTTGACGCAGAAATCAAGGATGCAGAAGGTCGACTCTCAAAGTCTCTTGCGCAAGGCGATCTCAAGCTTTGGCAAGACCCTGAGAACAAGAACACCTTCCGCTATGACGGTGTCTGCTACGTCTTCTGCCCAGGTCGCGTCACCTACGATTACAGCCTATGTGAGGATGTTGTTGCAGCAGAGGACAACCTCAAGGAGGTCAAGAGCATGGCAGCAGCAACCGGCCTGGTCAAAGAAAAACACGGCAAACCATTCTGGTCTCTTCGCTGATTTGCCTTAGGATGAGCGCTCTTCACCCTGAAACGGGCGAAGGACAAGTGACCTGCAGCGGATCAGGTGTGAGGGGCGTAAGGCGCGCGAGCCTGTCCTAGTCCGCAACCATTTACAACCCGACGCTCGGAGAAGGCCCCTAGTTAATGGGACGTAAACGCCGCTGCCATTTCTGCAGCAAACTTTTCACCCCGCCGATCATCTCTAGGAATCGCAGGTCAAAACGCGTTACCTGCTCAGTCACCTGTCAGAACAGCCTGAACAGGGAAAGCAAGAAGCGACTTTGGTGGACACCTGAAGAGGTTGATGAACTGAAGTGTGTTGCCAACTTCGGCCCTTTGAACTTTGTCGCCGAAAGATACAATCAATGGGCTTCAACGAACGGCTATCAAAAGCGATCACAAAATGCCATTGTGCAGAAGCTCTACAAGCTGGGCTTTAGGCAAGAGTCTCTCTACGAGTACATCTGTCTGTCNCTNCTTGCNCGTCGTCTCGGCATCAGCCCTCACACGGTGATTAGGTGGCCTCGGATTGGCTTAAAAACCGTCTCTAGGATGAGGCGCAAGAAGAAGGTCTACACCTGTGACCGACACGTTCTTAGATTCGCTCGTGAACGCCCTCAGTCCTTTGGCGGCATCCCCTACAGCAGGCTTTTCTCCGTCCTTGGTGACGAAGCGCTCTGCGAGCACATCGCAAAGAACTACCCCAAAAGGCCAACTGTCTGTCACCCAAAACGACGCGTTGTTTGCCTCAACAACAACGTCATCTACCCGTCAATGAGAAAAGCTGCTGACGATAATCACGTCAGTGTCAGTAGCGTCTGGAGATCTTGCAAAGAGCAGAAAACATTGTGCGGACTAGATTTCCGTTATTACGGCTTAGGGAGTAATGACGGCAGGATCAAAGCGGCAAGAGCAGCTTGAGCAGGTCACTTTCTTTGTAGAAGGTATCCCTGTTCCTCAAGGCAGTAAAAACGTTTCTCGTTGGGGTAACGTCTACGACGCCAATCACAAAGAATTGCGGGCGTGGAGAGCAGAGATTGCACAGGCTGCACATGACGCTTCAGAGCATGTCTTTGCAGGGCCTGTGTCAGTGCGTGTGGAGTTCATCCTGCCTCGTCCTAAGACCGTCAAGCGCATCTACCCAGCCGTGAAACCTGATCTCGACAAGCTTCTGAGAGCCTGCTTTGATGGCCTCCACTGCTCAGGCCACAAGTTGCTTGTCGATGACAGCCTTGTCTGCAACTGTCAGTGCAGCAAGCGCTATCTCATCGGGACCGAGTCTCCTGGTGCTCTGATCACTGTCACTGCCATGTGATACAGTCTCGACTGAGAGAGAGAGCCCTCTGCTGTTGGCTGTAGCCACACAGGGGGCTTTTTTTTATGCTGTGCTCATGGCAGAAGCATCCATCACCTTCAATGCTGAGCGGCTTGTAGGAAAGCTGAATGCACTAACAAAGGTGCAGATCCCACGAGCTGGGCGTCTGGCACTGAACACAGCTTTGTTTGAAACCCGCAGGCGTTTGCAGTCCGAAGCTTCAAGCGTTTTTCAATCTGCTGTCCCATTCACGCTCAACAGCTTTCTGTACGAAAAAGCTGAGCAGGTCGGAGACGATCTGCATGCACGCGTCTTTGTGCGTGACGATGCACCGAAAGGCAATGCTCCTTCGCGTTACCTCAACCCGCACATCCGTGGTGGCAGAGCCTATGAGACCCGTTTTCAAAAGTCACTGACCAACACCATCGTTCAGCAGATTGATGGCCGTGCTGTACAGGCAAGACCTCGCGGGACAATGCTGCGTCCAACACGCAGTCCTTTTGTCAAGCCTCACCCCCGTAAGGCAGGTGCTCCATATCCCACCATGTCGCAGGGGCAGTACAACAGCATCCTCAGTTCGCTGAAGGGTGGCAAGAGTTCTGCTGATTACTTGGACACCGGCACTGTCCCCTACAGCAATTCAAGGCGTTACGTCTACTTAGACGAGGAGGCACTGGAGACTGATTACTTCAAGCGCCGTTTTACCAGCCATCCACGCAAGCCTGGTGTCTACTTTGTTCAACGGCAGAACAAGCAGCCTCGCTTCTACCGTGTGCTGAATGAGCAGCGCGTTCCCAGTTACTCAGCCAAGTTCAAGTTCTTTGACCTGTCAAAAGAACAGATTGGCAGGACGTTTCAAAAAGAATTTGACCGCATGATTTTGCGCTAAGTTCTTGCAAGGGGTCGGTTCTTGCGAGGTGTCGGTTTATGCCTCAGTTCTTGCAAGGGTTCGGTTTATGTCTGTACCGGAAATCGACCGGTTTAGGTAGTACAGAAGTACTATCGGTAGTACAGATGTACTACATGCCTATTGCAATTGAGAATCACTCGCAATAGTCGTACGTTAATTGTAATCACAAACCAATCGTGGTTTATAAGTGTTAGTAATTACGAACAAAAATAATTAGAACGCATTACAAATGCAAACTAAATAAATCTAACTTGCAATACAAATACAAACTAATAATTTGTAGATAGCAATAACTAACAACAATAAATAATAATTAGTAAGTAATTCTAATTAACAATTGGGTGTTGCAATTGCGACTCATTCTCAACTGCGCAGCGGCCCCGTGATCAGTCGCCGCGTGTCGGCATGCTCGCCGCGCCTATCGGTGCCCGTCAGTGCCCCGCGCCAATAAAGAGGCCACCAACGCGACACCTATGGACAATCAAAAAATCGTCCCGATTTGCGACACATAGGGTCGACCTAGCGTCCTGACCGCCTATGCTCTTAACAAGCGCACCTAATTAGGTCGCGCACCTTTCTCTCTCTCCTCTCCTTTTATGTCCAGCTCATCTCGCCGCGATCTCAGGATTCTTTCCTATTGGTTCGCAGGCTGTCTCCTCCTTGCTGGCGCTGATGTCGCCGCACAGCATGCCTTCCTTGAATGCGCTGACCGCGCTCCCGCGTTCTCCAAAGTCTGCAAATGATCAGCATTCTTCGCCGTCCCCGTCCCGTGCTCCCAGGTGAGCAACTCCCGCCACGTCCGATCCGCTGGACTGGCCCCGCTCCTTCTCTCCCCAAACTTCCCTGATGATTTCCTTTTCTCTCGCGGCCATCTTTAAGGTGGCCCTTCCTTTGTTGGTGATCATCGCCCTGATCGATCACCTAACTATGAGCCAGCCCCGCCGCGTCCGCATGCTCTCCCGCAGTGGCCTCTCTCAACGGGCCATAGCATCCCGCCTCAACGTGTCCCGCTATCGCGTCCGCCTCGCCTTGTCATGACTGAATTAAAAAATCATCCCGAAGCCCTCGCCGCCGCGTTGGCATTGTGCGCCGTAGTCCCTTCTGATGCCGTCGCCGCTGACGTTCAAGCGATGGCCGAAAAAATCGCCGCAGGCATGCCGCAGGAGACTGTGCAGATTGTCGCTGATGCCGTGGGCGCAACCTTAAAGGTCGTTCAAGACTGCGAGGCATGACCCCAGACCCGAAACTCACACCCGAGCAGATCGCGACAATCTCCCGCGAGATTCTGAAGTGTCAGCGGCTGCTGCGCAGGCTATGGGCGGAAGACTCCCGCCGTGAAGTGCTAGCCCGTCGGCGCACTTTGTACAGGATCCTGTATGGCCTGCCCCAGGGGATCCCTGTCCCGATTGATTGGCAGCCAACCCCACACCCCCAAATCTCTTGACCCTTTCCCCTTTCTCTCCCATGTCCACACCTTGCCAAGACCGTCGCGAGGCTTGCCATCACCTGGCATCACTCGGCGCCGCCCATTTCCATCTCAGAGCCGCATTTTCTGAGGGTGACGAATTCGATTCCAAGGATCGTGCCATCGGCTTCACTCTTGACAACATTGAAGAATTGATTTCGGATGTCGCCAAACGTCTTGTGAATGCAGAGCGCGCCCATGCCAAGCACTTAGAAAAACTGCGCCGTGAAGCACGCCAGCAAGTGGAGTCCGAAGAATGACTTCCTTGTCTTCTGCCCTGTTCCATCTGTCCCGCGTCTCCTCAAATAAAAAGACGGGGCCAATCCCCGTTACAACAACGTCCCGCAACTCCTGCCCGCCGACCTGTGCCATGCGGTCCGCTTGCTATGCCATGACGGGCCCGCTTGCCCTGCACTGGGACAAGGTGTCGGACGGATCACGCGGCAAGGGCTGGCGCGATCATCTCGCCGACCTGTCAACCCTTCCCCTGTTCTCTCCCCTGCGGCTGAATCAGTCTGGAGATCTTCCGCACTCCTCGGGTAAAATCTCCCGCCGTTACCTTGTGGCCCTTCTTGACGTGATCAAGCGCCGGAAGCTTCGGGCGTGGACCTATACCCACCATGACCTGGCGAAAGGTGAGAACGCCGAACTGTTGCGCCGTGCTTTTCGCAGTGGTCTAACCATCAACGTCAGCACTGAGACAGTAGAAGCCGCTGATGCTGCCATTGCCGCAGGATTACCCGCCACGATCACGGTGCACAGCACAGAGACCCGTTCAACCTGGCGCACCCCTGACCGTAATCTCGTCATGGTCTGCCCTGCGCAACGCCGTGAGACTGACTGTTCGCAGTGTCTCTTGTGTCAGAAGCGCGGCAAGCGCGTCATCATTGCCTTCACTGCGCACGGGACACGCAAGAAGAAAGCCGACCAACTGCTAACGGATTTGAATGACTGAACCAACGCCAGCCTGTCCCGCGTGGATCAATGCCCCAGATGATGCGACCGCGCAACTGTTTCGTGAGGTCGTGGCCGCTTACATGGAATCAGAACGGCGACTAAGGGAGAACCCTCCCGACTGGGGGCCATCCTCCCGAATCAGCATCTCGGACCGCCATTGAGCGGTCTTTTTTTTGTGCCCTGTTATTGAGAATGCGACGCATTAGCAATACCGCAGGGGATCTCAGCCGTTGCAATTGAGAATCAGTTGCAATAAGTGGGTGCTAATGAGAATCAATTGCAATAGCAGGCCTGCAATTGAGAATCAATCGCAATAGGGAGGGGGAGTACACCAGTACCATTGCGGGTCCTTCTGCCGCCTCCGGCTGTGGGTAAATTCG
>FUFK010772721.1_pt1 | contig 15854 bp, 16 predicted proteins | sample 1021851 | NCBI WGS metagenome assembly FUFK01 (sample SAMEA51879418, study PRJEB19060) | metagenome | reverse complement strand
AAGATATCTACCCTAGCTACTTCACAATCAATAAGCTTGTCAATCCAATCCACACTGTTTTGAGAGTTAAACTCAGCGTTAAACTCCACAACACAAATGCCCGACGGACAGACCTCTGATTCTTCAGCCGTTACAACAGCCACAAAAGCAGTTGCCGATAATAGCGCAAATAATACAGTTGCAAGCGTTTTCATTTCTCATTTTAGTTTATCGATTTTTTCTTCGATTCTTTTCATGTCCTCTTTAATCTCAGTGACATCTTCCTGAGTAGACATAATAGTCTGTCGAATTAGTTGGTCCTTCATGTCAAATTCCATGCGTGTAATCTCAGGATCTGGTGGCACAGGCAACTCCTTTGCTTCTGCTATATCAGCTTGAAGCACAAACCACATGCTGATTACGGCTGCCATGCCAGCGCCAATGCCTACTAGCGTTTTTACACTTACGTGAAATCCAGTATCCTCGTTCAGTTCTTTTGCCATATCAAATAATTACGTAGTTCACACCGACAGAAAAGTTGTGCCACTCTCTGTTCCAGTACTTATGGTATCTGCCTTCGAGGAACATCCCCAGGCTCTTGTTTAGTTTCCATCCGAATATCAACCCACCTGAGTAGTCAATCCATTGTTCGCCGTCCAAGAAGTTTTGATAAGAGTATTCGCTGTCTGATTTCAAGTGATACGGCAGTACGTTAGCCCAGCTGTGCAGCCAGAAGTCCTGCGTGAAGTGATAGAAGTCAAAGCCTGCAATCAGGGAGTAGTTCCACTGACTGGGCAGCTCGTTACGCTTGCGGGCTGTGTAGTCGCTCAAAACTTGTGGTATTACCACAGACTCCCATACCTGTACGTTCTCTGCAACTACATCGCCGTCAGGGTTCAGAAACTCACCAGAGTCAAAGTTTACGCTGTAGCCCTCTTCGATAGCTAGTTGCGTGTAGTGGATGCTATTGTTTGCTAGCGTCCAATCTGCGAGCGGGTTGTACCCGTATGGCTCGGACAGCCTCTGCACTACGCCGAGGTTTAGCGAAAGCTTCTTGCCCAGATTGAGCCTGCCCCTCTGCGATCCCTCGAAGTAGCTGACGTCTGCGAAGCCGTCCTGCAAGTACTCTACTTTGGCAATCCAGTTATTAGCTACGTATCTCAGGAAGTGGTCTTGGTTCAGGAACTGCACCCCCTGCTGTCTTTGGTACGATCCTTGGAACAGGAACTCAAAGCCCTTGACTTTTCCAATCGTAGCAGCATCGCTGTATGACTGCTCATTGCCGCTGTAGAAGTTGTTGGCTCTGTTCTCGTATGAGAACCTAGCAATCTTTCTTACGCCCGCTGTAAGCGAGTAATCAAATGGCGTCTCAATGACATCTACTTGCAATGGTCCGTTAGCTACGGAGTATACATCTACGTCAGACACGGAGTTGTTTCCGCTGAAAGCTGTGTAGAACGTAGCGAACTTGAATGTCTTCTTCAAGAACTGAGCTTCAGCAGTAAAGCTGAACATCACAAAAACCAAAGCAGCAATCAGCCTCATCTCTTCATAATCTTTTTAGTTAGAATCACTTTGCCCTCTACCANCCAGTCAACCAAGTAGGTCCCCTCGCTCAAGTAGTTCATGCTTATTACAGCGGACGTAGTTCTTTCTATAACTACCCTGCCATTTAAATCTCTAACTCTACAAAGAGAGCCAGGAATAGTTGATACATAAATGACATCGTCAAACGGATTTGGATACACTCGCAAATCTTCAACACTGTGTACCTCGCTGGCTACATTTACTGTGTACTCACAAGTGCCATCATCATCAGTCGCGTCAGCATTGTAGTTGTTGGCTAGCGGATCTGTGCAGCCAGCAATCTCTAATTCATCGCAAATTCCGTCCTGGTCTGTATCGTATTCGCACTCCCCGTCGCAGTCGTAGTACAACTCTGGGTACTCGCATCCCCCGTCATCCAATGCGGCTTCCACCGCGTAGTTACATGCTGTCTCGTCTGTGCATCCAGAGATACACCACGAGCTAGAAAGGGTAGGCAATACTTCTACATACGTGTTGTTGTATGTCCACTCATCTATACCGAAGTCCAACCAGGAGAAAGGTGATGGTCCGTTTACATCTAGCAGATGCAGGCTCAATACCCCATCCACATAAATCCTGGGCCATAACTGCACTGCGCTGTCTCCAGACTCAAGCGGGAGATAGCTCTGACCAGTAAAGCAAACAGTATCGTTGGTTTGGCCCAACACCTGAAACTTGATACACAGCTCTGTGATATCGTCTGTCCCAAGGTTGGTCATGTATATGCTAGGCTCCAGATACGGACCGTATTCATCACAGCCCGTATTGTAAAGCACCGTGTCAATCGCAAGATCAACACTGAGCATCTCTTCGCAAATGTGCGCGTCTGGGACGATCATGGTTGATTCATTGTTTAATGTGTTGACCTCGCCTACAGCATTGACAACCTCGATTGTGTATGGCTCACCGAATCCGTCGTAGTTCAACCACCCCAAGTAGTAGTACCTGGATTCGTTGGGGTCTAACGACCAATCGAATATGGTTGTGTCAGGACACACCTCAACTCCGTTCTTCTCGTAACAGAAGTACTCGCACGTTTCATCACCGATGTTCGTAATCGTGAAGTGTACAGAAAAGTAGGGGTTAGGTCCGAGGCAGAGACTGTCGGTATACAAGTCATCAACGATCAGGTCTGGCTGAGCAGAGGCTGCGGTAGAAACTAAAGCTAGTGCCAGAGCTAAGTATCTCATTGCTTAGATATGTTTTTTACGATGGATCTACCGTCGTGTCTAATAACAACTTGATACATTCCTACTGGCATTGCAGACATATCAATCTGACTATCAGTAGTTTGCGGAACAACAAGGGCTCCTAGAGAATTGTAAACCTCAATGGTTACGGGATTGCTAGACCTCACAGTCAAAGTTCTAGCCACGGGGTTCGGGAATACTTTTACTTCAGACTCGAAGTAAGGGATGTATGTCGCGGTACCGTCTTGGCAGTAGGTGTATAGGTTAGCACAGGTGCCATCCCACTCAGACTCGCAGCAGTACGGGTCAACGTCAATCACCCACATGTAGCACTCGTCATTTGCCCAGTACGGATCGCCTGGTTCTCCTACGCATCCAGCATCGTACAAGCAAGACTCGTTGTCTGGTGTGTTTGCCTCTTCGTCGTAGTTGAAAGCGTTGATGTCTGTGCAGCCTACGATCACAGGGACGCAGCTCTCGTTATCAACATTCGCCTCTTCATTGTAGTTCAAGGCTTCGGGATCGGTGCATCCGAATACCGCTAGCACTTCGCAGCTGCCGTCGTCAAAGTCTGCCTCGTAGCCCTGAGTATAGTACTCCAGGTATCCAGCCTGTGTACACCCCGCCGCGTAGTAACAGCTTTCGTCATCCGTGTTTGCTTCTTCGTTGTAGTTCTGTGCATCTACATCCAAGCATCCATAAATGTATGGTACACAGCTAGTTCCGCAGTAAGGAGTGAAGTGATATACATTCCACTCTGGGTTGCTGAACGGCTGAAGAGCACCCTGCCCGTTATCAAAAAATGGATTGTTCCCCTCGATCATCAGGGTATCTCCAGCCTCGTTGGTTATGGTAATAGAGTTGTGCAACGTCTGAAACTCAGTCTCTTGTGGAGGCTGTTGCGGGCTGCCGATCTCGAAGTAGTATACGTCCACCTCTTCGTCAGAGTCTAGCACCAAGTCCCACGACTGGGAGAACTCGCCTGGCCCCACAGTAAAAATCCATTGCAGGTCTCCCTGCTTAATACCTACGTGTGAGTTACCCCAACCGTCACCAGCGTCATCCTCAAGTGTAATCGTTGTTACACAGGGGCTGTTCAAATCGGAGATAGTAGCATCAGCATCGTAGTTGAAGGCTGTTGTGTCCATGCACCCCCAGGTGTGAAGCGTGATGCAGTCTCCTGGCTCCGTAGCGTCTGGGTTGTAGTCAACGTAATCGTCATCCATGCAGCCAACTACTGGAGGATCGACGGGACAGGGGTCCACGAATACAGCTCCTGAGTAAGCCACTAGACCATCTCCCTCTGAAAAAGCAATATCCTCAAGCTCCCAAACAACAGAGTCATTGCATGCCGTAATGACTACGCCTCCGTCAGCGATACCACCAGTTGCACTTCCGTTCAGCCCGTCACCATATGTGTCTGTTAGGATGAGCTCAAAGCCCAGCGACACACAGAAGTCATAGGTGTACGTAGCTAGCTGATCACCGAAGTTAAACTGTCCTGGAAACACCTGCTCGTAGAACTGACCTACAGCCAAGTCTACTAGCGTAAACCCAGTCTCGTTGGGCCAGTTATCTAGCGTCAGCTCCATGGATACGAACGCCTCACCCTCTGGGCATTCGCTTACATTGCATGTGCCGTTATCCTCTGTAGCCCATGGGTTGTAGTTGTTGGATGATTCATCCATACACCCAGGGATAGGTAGCTCACAAGGCACAAGCGTAAACGGAACGTTAAGCTCAGGCCCTCCGAAGTCGTACACAGCTGTATCGAGGCCGCAGTTGTTGGTTAGGCTAAACCAGCCCTCACCAAAACCACAACAGATTCCGTCTCCGAACGAATCGTAAATCACGAACTCGTAATCTCCAGGAGGCAGAATCACCATGCTGTTGAAGAGATTGTTGCCGAAGTATCCACCAGGTGACGCAGCTACTACAGCTGGACCTGCTGGCAGGTTGGGATTGTATATCTCCCAAGTAGTTTCATTACCATATTGGTCTGTAAAAACAGATACGTTTACCCAACCAGGCTGAGCAAACGCATAAATCGGTAATAACAATAAAAACAGTGTAAGTCTTACCATTTCACTTTGTTTGCCCAGTAAGCAGCACTGGATGGTCCCTTGGCAATGTTCTTTCTGTGTCGAGCCTTGAATGACTTGCGCTTCGCTTTCATGCGAGCGCTTTCTCCTGGCTTGGGCTTACCAGCGGTTTTAGCCCCCCTTTGACCAAAGCGAATGATTTTAATTTTACCACCTACTCGAACGGCAACAATGTGTGATTTCTTTCCGCTAGAAGTTCTCTTCGGCTTATTCAAGCCAGAAAGTCCGTAGCGTTTTAACTTTGCTTTTTCGCTTTTAGTTAAAGACATTTAGCAAAGGTAATAAAAATAAAAAGTTATGATTTGACGCCATACTCGCCAGCTGCAAGCGTATAAGTAATTGTGCCTCCGTTAGCAATATCTAAATAAGTGTAACTCCTTGGGGTAGATACTTCCATAGACTGATAAGTAGCCCGCCATGTGGTATCATCAATCTGTTCACACTCATCTAGGGTGGCTTGATCAAAGCCAAAACCAAAGTTTGGGCAATTAGAGTCTGACCACGTTTCTTCAAGCTCAGACTGAGAAGTTACGTTTACTGTGTATTGTGCCATGTTATGTTGAGTAATAAAATACAAATGCAGTTTGCCACCCCCCTCTATTTTCACCGATGCCCCACACGTCATTAGATGAAACAGTTCCACTAGAAACCACAGTAGGAGTGGTTACGTAAAAATTAGTGGTTCCTCCGATGCGCCCATAAGCTTCGTATCCTGCGTAAACCAGCTGATTATTCTTTCTTGCAATCATGCCCGTTGCAAAACTATAGCTGTTCAATACGCCTAATCCCTGCCAGTCGCTATCGGTTCCAATTCTTCTGTGATTATCATTTTTTTCGTCAGTTGTGGTTCCATCCAACGGCACGTAGTAATTGCCATCACCAGCAAAGTAGAGGTGACCACTAGTGTTTATTAGGTGGCTAAATCGATCAGTGATGGTTATGTCGGTCCAGTCAGTTTGTAGAGTGCCGCCTACCTTACCGATTTGAACAGGAATAGTCTGATCGCTAGTAATGTTACCACCCATATTCTCGTTAGAATCGGATTTACCCATGGCGAAAGCTCTTCCGCTTTGAATAAATCCGACTACGTTTTGGGCCCCCTTTACTAAAGTCACGTTATTGTTTGTTCCTGAAACCATATTTGTAGCGTCTACTGCCGTGAATGTGGTTTGATTTCCAGACGTAGTTCCGTTTCCATTTATCCCCTCACTGTTTCGACCCGCTGTATACAAAACATTGCTCGAACTCTTGATTGCTTGCGAGTTGTATCGACTCATGTTAACGCTCACCCAATCAGAATCTGAACCAATTTGAGCAAAGCTGTTATACTGAGAACTTGTATTGCCTCTTCCAAGCACTCCGTATTGATTCGCACCAATACCGTAAAGTTTGCCGCTATTAATACACAGAGCGGATGTATCTGAAGTTGCAACATCCGTCCAACCAGTGTCAGAGTCTCCAACCCCAGTAACTTGATTCCAGGTTCTTGCCTCAGCGTTTGTTCCTGCGCCAGAAGAATTCCCTCCATAAATGGTGCTGGTGGAAATTCTCCAAAGTTTTCCTGCATTGTCTATAATCCAAGAGCTATACCTACCATAAACGACTTTGGTGGGGGTACCCATACCTGCTGGCAAGGTGTCTGCAATCATAACTAGCATACCGTCAACATCTGACTGTACTTGAAACTTTGTGTCCGTGCCCAAAATGTATCCAGGGAAGTTTTCGCTGTTGCTTTGTCTTCCGCTAGTAGTAGGATTAGCCGCATTGTAGGATTGACCGCCCCTTTTAATTAATCCCGTTGAAGGGACAGTCTCTGTGTATGTACCCGTTCCAGCCACAGGATCAAAAGCCCCACCAGAAACTGCAATGTCTTGTCCGTTTATTGATGCTATATTACCCACGTCTACTCCGTTATGTGATGCTATGTTTGGCATGTTTATGCAAGGACGATAAAGTCGTTAGAAGGATTAAACCAAATCTGTCCNTTAGTGCTNTCNAGGCAATATCCAACNACACGAACAACATCTCCCGTACCAGATGGGGGAGTCCCNGTAATATCTCCAGCCGTAGTAGATACATATAGCTCATCGGCAATAGTCCCTGGATCGTGATCCAAAGTAAATGTGCCTCTAAGCAACATACCATCAGAGTCGGGATCTGTGCCTAGGGCTATCGCCAACAAACAAGCACCAGAAGTAGAAGCGGCATCAGCATCAGCAGCACCCCACGATCCATCAGACTTGTAATAACAAAGCTCACCCTGAGTAGTACTGCCTGTTCCTATCTTAATAATATCACCCTGAGCGCTAAAGTCTGTGTTTGCAGTTTTAGCAAACAGGTTTTTAGTGACATTCAGCTGAGGTGCAGTTACAGTGCCTGAAGANGGATTGTANGTTAAATCGCCATCTGCCTCTAACCCCACGTTACCGCTNCCTGCTGCTCCAGCAACAAAGGTTATTACATTTTCTTCATCAGTGCTTTCATTGTCCGTTACTGTGACGGTAGTGGCAATAGCAGCCGTGCCAGAGGTGTTTTGGTTCCCTGCGCTATTGACGCCTGGCAGGTCTATGTTTCCTGAGCCGTCAAAGCTAACGCCACCGATGTTTACAGCAGAAGCCAAAGCCGTAGCTGTATCAGCGTTGCCTTCAAGCGCTCCGTCAAACTTAGTCGCCTCTATTTCACCTGAGGCTTTCATAGTGATTCCGTCTCCGCCGCTAACTCTAAAGATGATTTGGTTATCAGTACCAAACTTGATTCTGTTGTCGGCGTCTCTACCAATTTCTAAGCTAGAGTTTACTACGGAGGTGATGCCTGTTTGTGCGGCCTCTACATTTAGGGTTACGCTACCTGAACTACCTCCACCAGAAAGACCCGTGCCTGCGGTAACACCTTCAATATCTCCGCTACCACCGCCTCCACCACCTGCGGCAGCGATAGTAATTCCACCATCGGAGTTTGTAATAGTGATGTTACTACCAGCCGTAAGGGTACCAACTGCTGGACCGCTACTGCCGCCTATAAGTAACGATCCGTCTGTAGTCATGGCAGCGGATTGAAGCGTGTCCGTTCCGCTATCTTGAGTGATAATTACAGCCTTGTCTGTAAACGAAGTAGCATTAGTTCCGCCACTACTTACAGCCAAAGTAGAAGACAAGCCTCCAGCGGTTCCTGTAGTATTTATGTCCGAGGCAACAACGAAATCCATGTTGCCATTGACATCATCATAAGTAACGCTAATTCCTGTTTTTGTTCCGCCAGTAGCGACTAAGGGTCCAGCTATATCTTGAACTTGCTCGGTGGTTAGCTGAGTGTTAGTGTCTGTAGACGCTATGGTAATATTGTCCGCGTCTGTGTGAGTCAAAGTTATATTAGACCCAGCCACAAACTTGATGTCGTCAGTCCCAGAACTTGCACCACCCGTAGTGTTTCTAAGAATGATATCATCAGAGCTATCTACAAAAGATAGCGTGGTTGTGTTTTGAGTGNTGGTATCTGTAGTTTGGGCAACCCAGTCTAAGTTGCCGCTGCCGTCAGTCTTCAAAACTTCGTTTGCACTTCCATCTGTGTTTGGTAGCGTCAACGTATAAGAAGCACCAGCAGAGTGGGGCGGTCCCTTAATTACAATGCCATGACTGTTCTGCTCGCAGTTCAGAACAAACTGACCAGCACCTTTGTCAGAGTTGCCTTTAAATACAACCTTACCCGTGCCGTTAGGATCAAGATTTATGTCGCCGTTAGAAGTGCTAACAATATCATTTCCGTTTACATCAAGGTTGCCACCTAGCTGAGGAGAAGTATCTAAAGAAATATCACTGCCTCCATCAGCGCCTGCTGCTCCTGTAGCACCTGTAGCACCTGTAGCACCTGTAGCACCCGTATCGCCAGTGTCACCTTTGTCACCCTTNATTCCTTTTTCTGTTACCGTTATGGAACTAGAGGCAGGAGGGGTAACTGTTACGGAGGTAGAAGATTCATTTACGGTAATAGTAGTGCCACCAGTTTCCGTAGTGGTGATAGAGTTTCCACCGCTAGAAGTAACTGTTATAGCCATATCACCTAGAAATATCTTCGTTTACAGTAAATGAACCTCTAAGAATAGTTGTGACGACATCACCTACTTTTTGCTGGATATCGTAACTAAATATACCGACAGGCAAATTTGCCATCGTATCAGCAGATGCAGTAACTTTTACAGTTCCGCTATCAGTAATGTCTGTAAACTCAAAGCCTGTGCTGAGCTTACCCTTTTGACTCTCGCTAAGTTGTTTTGCATTCGCCTGAGAAGTAGACAAGGTGCTAGATGCAATAACCTCTCTCTCAGAGACTCCAGACCTAGTTCTTTGAGCGGATGTTTTTACATCCATCAAAAACTCATAACCCAAAGTAGACAGCTGTAAAGCAGTGCCACTAGAGTCTTTTAAAGTCAAGGTAAGAGAAAACGTATCACCCCTTCTGCAAGTGATATCTAATTGTTCTGCTACATCTAAGTTTACGCTACTTGCCATATCAACCTAATAGTGTGTTTGTAATATCTGCTGGTATATCAGAACCCTCTGNTATTTCACCTCTCTTGCCTTGACGTTGAGATATAAGCTTGCTCTGCTTNTCCGCTTGCTTATCTATCCTTTCGTCCTTTCTGTTCTCCTTGAGAACTTCAATCTTTTCTTTAAACTCTTGATCGTCAGTCTTGAATCCAAGAGTCGCCTGAGCTTTAATTATCTCAATCTCTTTTCTAAACTGATGGCGCACCTGTTCAAGCTGCGACTCTAACTGAGTTTTAAGCTGCATCTTTTGAGCGTCTATCTCTGCCTCCATCTGCATCTCTTGCATCCTAGCTTGAGAAGCAGCCTGAGCAGAAGCCTGAGCTTGCTGAGCCTGGAACTGAGAATTTTGCGCAGCGATCTGTTGTTGAGAAGCGATTCTCTTTTTCCTTCGGATCACAAGCAAACGCTCAGCTTGATTCACATCCTTTATGTTGCGAATAGCTATAGCATCTTCTATGTCTATTTCTTTTTGCTGCAAAGAAATCTGTATGTTCTGCTCTAAGTATGCTTTGTCTTTGTCCTCCATTTCTTTGACTACCTGCACGCCGAAGTTGTACATCGGCAAGTTGCTAAACGAAGAAAGGACAGACATGTTTTCTTTTCCAATAGCGTTCTCATAAACCCTATACAAAACAGACTCAGAAGGAAGTATCTGTATGCACTTCACTATGTCTTCGCACACATACTTGAACAACACCATAGAAGCATTAGTGATGTCGTATATAGCATTGTTCCCAGCTGCTATAGCTTGCTGCTGAACACCCACGAGTGTATCACCCTTAGGGGTAGAAGCATCCATCATCTCGTTGATTCCCGTAGTGTCACGGATCATTCGGAGATAGTGGTTGTATAAACCAATCAATTCGTTGATNTTNCGNATGCTGTTNCCTATCTCNCTNACTGGAGGATTTTGGAANCCACCNTCTGGGTTCTTGCTTCTGTANTANAAGACACCCGTCTGCTCGTAGATATCGTGAAGATCCAGAGGTTGCAACTCACCGCCCTTTCCAAGCTGTACGTTTTCTAGACCNTCGATATCAATGATCAGTCCNTCAGGCTTGGCCTTTGCGATAGCCTGNTGCAACTTCAAGTGAGTCAACTGCAACATATCNGCAAAACCCGTGCAACTATCNACCAAAGACTTNGGCATCATGTTGCGGATGTTTGTCGCAACTACAGAATAAGACAGTCTGCACTTAGATATATCATGGATATTCTTAGGGATATTCTTGCTCATCCCATAGTTGAAAATCATATCAGAACCGCCCAAGATGTAGCTACCACCGTAAACGGTAGCAATCTCCATTTTGTGAGGTTTTCTTTGAAACACACTCCCTTGTTTAGGCTCATAATTAAAACCCTTCATAAAGAAGTTTACGTTTCCGAACCTGTTCTCCTTCTCTTCGAAATGAATGCAATCAACAGAGATAAATTCAAAATCTAATATGTTAACCATATACTCATCGTACCCATACTCCTGGCGCATAAGTCGATTGTTGTAAGAGGTCTTGTTTAACGCACTAGAATCATTACCGTANTTCCCACTTACAGTCTTAGCTATCTTTTCAAAGTCGTGCTCTTCTAGTTCATGACCAGCTAACCTTTTTAGCTCTTGTATGGATACCGTCTTAATGTGACCAGCATAAATTAAATCTTGGAACGTAGGATCTTCTGTGTAGCTATGAATGAACTTGGTCGGGTCAACGTAATTAGTTTTGATTCCTTCATTAGGGTCATTGGTCCTCTGCACGACAGCCATACCCAAAGAAACCAAGTCGTTAACACATCGTCTAAAAATATTATCGGTGAAGTTATTCCAGGAAAGAGTCATATTGGTTCCAATCTGAGCTGCCACTTCAGCATCAGTCTTGGTGTTTGTACCCAAGAATATTTCTGACTCTTCTAAAGAATCTGGTAACTCATCAGGGTCGATGTCGAGAACCAGCCCACTTTTTTCTTTTAGAGCCTTAAGCTTTTCCTTCGCTTGAATCTGTACCTCTACTCTTCTTTTCTTTTTGTCTTTCTCAGAAGAGGAAAGCGGATCTACAGCCTCAAGGTTGGGGTACGGATTTCTAGAAAGGATTTTGTTTACAACGACACGAACAAACTTTGGAAGGATAGGAACTGGCGTATAATCCAGATTCATCAAGCTGCCATCACCATCATTCGGATTCAAAGACCGAAGAAGCTTCTTGTATATGTTGGTGTCTTGATTACCGTTAGCGTAATCCCTACTTCTTTCGAAAACAACATTTCTTTTTCCGTAGAGGGAGGTAGAGCTAGTCATTTTGCCCCACTGAGACTCCATCGCTTTTGCGTATGCAATCCCGTAAGCCTTACTGTTTTTCGTTTCAGTGCTTGCTAACGGATCGGGAAACGAGCCTTTTTTGTTGTCGTTTTTATAATTCATATTTTTTAAAGCACAGTAAGCTTGTTTGCAAATATAGCAAATCGTTAATTGACCTTATATTTTCTAAAAAACACACGGTCATCAAAATTAGATTTCTTTTTTTGTTTTTGTTTTTGGCAACCCAAAAGTGCTAAACCAGAACTGATAGTCAAGTCATATTTAGTTCTCTTATCTATCTTAAATCCTATCCAGTCCTCTAACGTTGTGTTAAAATACATTTTTCCCACTTCGCCAGTTTCATAGTTTACTCCAACGTGTTCGTGGATATACTTCTCTATAGATTGAGCATGAGCCTGTATTACGTCCTGAGAGTTAGATGGAATCCCTTTTGTTTTTACATTTGTGTGTGAAGAAGTACTAAGCAGATGCTTAGGTCTGTCCATCAAGTAACCGTCGTAACCCCTTGACTCAAAGTATCTTACAATACCATACTTGTTGTTCTCTACAAGCAAAGGGTATCCGTAGTAGAAAGCACACATCAAGACGTCCTCATAAAATATACTGGCTAGATCTGGGCGTGAAGCATATTCTACAACAAACATGTTTGAGGGGCGATTCATAGAAAACTTGTTGTACATGTGGAGCGCACCTTTAGAGCCTCTGTTGTCTACAGTAGCATCTAGGTCGTAAGAGTCAACCCCACCACAACCATATTCAGGGAAAGGCGCAACTCTTTTCCCTCTGTCCAGTTTGGATATATTTCTTTCATTTGGATCTGGCATCCAGCATACCTTGAACCTGCCGTTAGGGGTGGGAGAGAACACCACCTCTTTATCTTTTTCTTTCCAAGTAAAGTTCCCTGTAACTACAGGATTTGGGAATAGCTCGTCGTTGTGTTCTATCTGCTGATAAATCTTACCTATGTTGAAAAGGCTGCCCTCAATGCTGTCCCTGAAGGCTTCGTCTTCGGTAAAAGGAAACTGCCTAGTTATCTCGTTAAGTTCAGAAGGGTCATCCTTGAAAGACTTCCTCTCATTTTTTAAATAAGATTTACTACCCAAATCAATGACCTCACCATCGATACCTATTACGCCACCATGTATGTGTACGGTTTGGGAAGGATCTTCAACTACAGCATTTCCATACTGATCAAAGAAACCTTCTAACGCTTCGTATGCAGGAATAAATATTCTGTAAAGACCCGACCTAGTTCTTCCGTTGGCGTTTCTCTGATTAGGATCTGAATCATTCCATAAACCCTTATACTCTTTACCGCCTTTGTTCATAGGGTTGACAGTAGAGCCAACAATTGCTTTTCCGACAATTCTCTTACCTACGATCAAACAAGTCCTTTCTATCCTCCAAGCCTCGCGGATGTCTGTAGGCTTCTCCCACTTTCCCGCCTCGTCCAAATACAGCATGTGCAGCTTTTCACCGTCGTATGCGTTGTTCGTGGTGTTCTTCCAGTTGATGACTGTATTAAGGGCATCACCACGGTAAGACGTCTTATTGTTTTTCGTAATTCTTTTTGATGGCTCACGGAAAGCCAGCTCCATACGTGGGTTCGTGGTACCGTCCTGGATGGGCTTGAAGAAGAAGGGGTAGCCTCTAAAAATAGAGACTACTTTTTTCATGAAGATGTTTTCCTGAGCATCTTTACCAGTCTTTGACTGAATNCCCAACAGCTTCTCTTTAACTTGACTAGCTTCGTCNACAAGGACAGNAGAGCATATATTAGTGTAGCCAGAACGACGACACTTAGTATANAGCTGACCGAAACAACGGGGATCANCTTCGCAAGCAGCCATNTGNAGAAAGATTTCTCTTTGGAAAGCNAGGTATGATGGGTATCCGATATCNATTTTAGACCATTGTAGAAACATATAGTGTCTCCCTGTAATATACGTAGGGACCCCATTGTTGTAAAACCAAACGCCGTTCCTCCTGCGTTGAAACTCTTTCTCGATGTATACACGAAACTTTGACCGAAACTCGGCAGGCTTCTCGAACCACTCATCCATACTTCGAATCCTTTGCAGTTCTTCGGGCATAGGCAAGCGCCTCCACAGCTGCAACTCCTTTGGCTCTTCATGGAAGAGTATTTCAGATCGCTTTGGTTTTTTTGGTAGCACAATAAGTAGCCCACTCGATTCGAAGTGATCTCCCTCTGTGCCGTTAGGGTCGATCTTAATCCCTTTAGTTTCATAACCATCTATATCTATAAGTACAGACATTGAATTTAATTTGTACACCCGACAGGATTCGAACCTGTGACCGTCTGCTTAGAAGGCAGATGCTCTATCCAACTGAGCTACGAGTGCATTCGCTCATGTGTTTTTTTACGATGGCAATTTGCACACCTTATCTCACACTTCCTTATTTCGTCTTTTATTGTTTTTATGCTGTAATAGTTAGAAACCATATCAGCTATTGCCCTTCTCTTTTCTCCTTTTACGTGATCAAACTCAAGGACCACTGGATCTGACTCCCCGCAATCCACACAGCTGAACATTCTTTTTACTCGGTCTACAAACGCTTTGTTCTTTTTTCTTTGCCTTCTGTTTCTAGCCGAGCTTCTAGAGATTATTTTCTCTTTGTTTTCTCGGTAGTGTTTAGCTGCCGCCTTAGCCTGATCTTTTTTGCTTTTGTATGGCACCGTGTGCTCTCTATTGGATTCGAACCAATGACCTACGAATTATGAGTTCGCTGCTCTACCGCTGAGCTAAGAGAGCTTGAAGTTGACGATAGAGTGACCAGAAGTAACATTTTGACTGCTAAAATCATAATCACCCCAATATATTAAGCCAGTGGGTTTACTTTGAGAATTTTTCTGCGAATCCTCCTGAGTAGTCTTTGTCTTGTTCGATTTCTCCATTTGCTTGTAGCTCTTTAACCATTTGTTCTAATCTCTGGCGCTCTACCAGAAGTTCTTTACAATCCACAGCAGTCTGCTTGATTGACTGCAATTCTGCTTTTCGAGCAGAGCCACCAGCCTCTGGATCAACAGGCTTTTTGATTTCTTCAATCATATTGTTGATTGCAACCTCCATACTAGACATAAGTCGTCTAGCCGCACTGACAGTAGTAAACTTAGTCGAACGGCTCATCTCCAATCCAGTATGTTCCGTACTGAGAGCAGTACACAAATACAGGCGTACGCTCACCCACATATGACCCACCTATATTGAACTCGAAATGCTCAATAGCATCTTCACGAGTCATATCATCATCCCTACAAAGGATGTCAATGATTTGGTCAATATCGTAAACAGCTTTTGGTTCTGACCCATGTGTCATTCCTATCAACGCTTCATCGAAACCATCGGCGATAAGACACTCGTTTTGCTCCAGGGCAGACATAAGCTCGTCTGCCTTTCTTTTTTCAGAGGCAATCATAGTCATATTAATTAAATTATCTTTCAACATACATCAAGTCTTCAAGGCGGGTTCTGTAATATTCCTTCCCATCTATCTTGATGCGATAGTCTCGGTTCTCTTTGAACCCCACTACGTCGCCGACCTCTAGCCCTAGCGCTTCAATCCCAGAAGACGTAAATGCGACTTTACCTCTTGTTGTTGGTTTCTCTGTAAGTTTAACAACTTCGATAATTTCCGATTCTTGAACTTCCTCTTCTTCGACGGGCTCAAGAAGGCTCCAACCCGCAAGAGGTTGGATAGCACCAGTACTGCTACTTTTAAAGCCAATAGCTTGATTATTGATAGCGTGGTCTTGATCGTACCTGACAAGGTAGTGATTATCACTGCCAGTAAGTGGTTGACCTTCGTTGATAACCACGAGATGGTGGAAGTACAGCGTGTCGCCAGGCTCGACACCAGTTTCGTACTTGAACGGGACAGCCACGACAGGGCCTTCTGTAACTCTGTTTTCAAACTCATTGAATCTTGTGTCTATGTATAGCTCTAGTCCGCTATCGGTTGTGATTGTATCGTTTATCGCTTTTTCTAACTCGACGATAAACAAATCGAATGTTCGCATTAATTAAATTTTAGTAGCCCCCTCCTCCGCCACCTCCTCCTCCGCTTACGGAGGGTGGAGAGGAAACAGGCTGATTGTTTAAATTGACTATTAGATTTCTTTGAC
>FUFK010071884.1_pt1 | contig 15856 bp, 4 predicted proteins | sample 1021851 | NCBI WGS metagenome assembly FUFK01 (sample SAMEA51879418, study PRJEB19060) | metagenome | reverse complement strand
AACGCGACGAATGGGTTAAACAGGCAGCTGAACTAGCAAAATAGAAAATAAATAGAGACTAGCATTTTATAGGCACTTTCTCTGCCAAAAAAGTTATGTTTTCTAAACGCATAATTTCAATGCTAGTCGTATTGAGTTTTATCTCTCAAGCGCTTGTCGTAGTAGACACAGATTCCTACTCATCAGTAGTAGTTGAAGACTCCTCAATTTTAGAAGAATTGTCTGAGCAGAATGGTGCTAGATCACGTACAGTTGAAAATGCAACTCTTCTCAAAGACATAGTTTCAGGAGGTGGTGGTAGTAATCCTCAAAGTCTTTTTGCCCATACTGATGGTAACTTGTATTTCTCGCAAGGTGGTTACAGTTGTTGGAGTTCTGACGGTACTGAAGAAGGTACAGTTCCATTTTCAGGCGGTCATTGTACTTATTTTGCCTCTCTTGGAGATACACTACTATTTGCTAAAGAAAATGATACTTATGGATGGGAACTACATTCATACGATGGTTCTTCAGAGCCAGTAATTGTCAAAAATATTAATGAAAACGTTGGTGCTGGTGGAGATGGCATTTCCGATCAAAGTAGGAATAATCCAGATTTTTGGCCAATTTCAATCAACGATGAATTCGTTCTATTTGCAGGTCAAGATAGCAATAGTAATGTCGAATTGTGGAGAACTGACGGAACTGAAGATGGCACTTACATGGTCAAAGACATTAACGAAGATGGTTCCAGTCGGCCTGCTTTTTTCTTTCCTTTAGATGAAGAAAGAGTATTATTTAGTGCTGACTCTGGTTCAGGTCATGAATTATGGATTTCTGACGGTACTGAAGTAGGAACTAATGCGGTTGGGACTGCGCATGCTGGTGGCAATAATTTCGTTCAGTGGTTTACTAAGCATAATGATATTGTGTATTTCATGGGTAACGCTGGCGATAACAGTGATAAGAAAGCATTATGGAGAACTGATGGAACTGCAGACGGAACTTATCGTTTAACAAATGCATCAGGTAGTCAGTGTACATTTAATTGCATTGATTTGCATAGCGGAGGAATTCCATTAGGAGATATTGTTATTTTTCAAGGACATAGCGTAGAATACGGTGAAGAGCTTTACAAATACAATCCAGCAACTAATGAAACTTCCCTTGTAGTAGACATGGAACCCGGTTCAGACGATTCAAAAATAAGCACTAAATTTATAGTGGGAACTGATTTATTTTTCACGAAATATAATGATACTACTTATGAAACTAAAATGTATAAAACTGATGGGACTGCAGAAGGCACGTCCGAATTTTTTAGCACCAGTGAAGGAGCTTCACTACTTAGGGTTCCCACTGGCTCAAGTCAATTCTACTTTGAATCATATTTACCTAATTTTGAGGACATCGGCCTCTTCATAGCACCAAGAGAAAGCGGTGGAGGTAGAGAAGTTTGGGTAACAGATGGAACTATTGATGGCACTTATCAGCTTACAGATATTAATCCAGATGGAAGTGCATCTCCAGATGACGGTCACATTGCTGGCGGACACCTGTTCTTTTCAGCTTATGATCCAGAGCATGGTGAGGAGTTACGAATAATTCGTAACTTTACAGATTTTACTCCCTATAAACCATCCTACACAGTATACACAAATGACGAAATGGATCCTATTACTTTCAACTATGACGAAAGCTTATTCCAAGGCTCTATTGAAAATCCTACTTGGACAACAGCCACTATAGGTTCTATAAGATATTCAGATCTGCACCACATCGCAGACATTGATGGCGATGGAGATATGGATATCGTAGCAGGAATGAATAATGATAATACTGGCTGGTGGGAAAATGATGGTAATTCAGAACCTAGCTGGTCGGCTAACTATATACCACACAATCTTGATACAGGTTCAAATAATGGTGCTCATTTTGTACACGTTGCCGACATGGATGGAGACGGCGATATGGATATCCTAGCGTCTTTTTATTTTATTAATAAAGTTGTTTGGTTTGAGAACGATGGTAGTGCAGATCCTACTTTTACTGTTGGGGGAGAAATAGAAACAGAACAAACAAGACCACAAGCTATCTTTGCAGCAGACATGGATGGCGATGGCGATATGGATTTCCTTTTAGGTTCACGTAATCCAATCAGTTGGGGCACCAGTGACAAGATTAGTTGGCATGAGAATGATGGGAATGTAGATCCTACTTGGACTGCTTCCGATATAGACATGGATGAAGAAATTGAGATAAGCGATCTCATTGCAGAAGATATGGATGGCGACGGAGATATGGATATCGTAGCGGCCTTAACGAGTAATGACACCATTGCTTGGTATGAGAATGATGGTAGTGCAGATCCTACTTGGACAGCGGCAAATTTAACAACTAATTACGATACACCAACGGATCTCTTTGCAGAAGACATGGACGGAGATGGTGATATGGATTTGGTATCTGCCTCTTACGGTGGTGATACTATTGCTTGGCACGAGAATGACGGTAACGCAGATCCTACTTGGACAACTATAGATGTATCAGTTGGCTTTTCAGATGGCCCATACGAGGTCTTTGTAGCAGACATTGATAGCGATGGCGATATGGATATTTTGTCGGCTTTTCAACCGGGCAAGACTTTTGCTTGGTTTGAGAATGATGGCAATGCAGATCCTACTTGGGCTGCTGAAAATATTTCAACTAGTACAAAATATGCAGTTGGAATTTCTGCAGCAGATATGAACGGCGATGGCGTTATGGATGTCGTATCTCATGATACTGGCAACTACATTTATTGGCATGAGAATGGTGGAACAAGGTCTTCTACTGCGCATTGGTCAATTTCACCTAGTTTACCAGAAGGTTTGAGCTTAAATTCAACTACAGGAGAAATAACTGGAACTCCGACTAAAGTCATGAATTTGACTGATTACAAAGTTACTCTTACTGGTCCAGATCCTAATAGTGATACTTACTTCTACAACGGAGACGGATCAACGAGTCTTGTGAAAGATATAAGGCCAGGAGACTGGGGCTCAGGTGCTCCAGGATTCTCTGTAGTTATGAACGGTATTGCTTATTTTGGAGCTGGCAACGGCAACAGTGATGGCGATAACGGTGGAGAGCTATGGAGATCAGATGGTACTGAAGATGGAACCTACATGGTTAAGGATATTTATCCTGGGAAAGATTCCGGGTTTTGGTCTGATATTACAACTAAACCTATTGTTTTTAATGATAATGTATTTTTCATAGGAAGAACTGAAACTACAGGCAAGGAGTTATGGAAAAGTGATGGTACAGAGGAAGGTACCGTTTTGGTTAAAGATTTGAAAGAAGGTACAGGAGATTCGTCTATCACTCACTTTACTATATTTAATGACGAATTATTTTTCATAGCCAGATCACCTGATTTCAACAAACTTGAGATATTCAAAACAGACGGAACTGAGGAAGGCACAGTTCAAGTAACTCATATTCATGAAAATAATGGTGGCGCAGCTGGTCCTCTTGTTGAAGTAAATGGCAAACTTTACTTTTCAGCTGGAGATCGTGATGAATATGGCTCTGAATTGTGGGTAACTGATGGTACCGAAAGTGGTACTGAAATGGTTGCTAACATAAATGATAATGCTACAAATAATGGCGATGCGAGTGTTTCTCGCTTATTTGGAGATGGAGATTTGGTTTATTTTGCAGCTCAAGATGTGTATGGTAATGGTTATGAACCTTGGGTATACGATACAACGGCCCCAGTATCCTCGACTAATCCTCAGATGCTCATGGATGTTTATCCCGGTCAAAGTAGTGGAGTTATCTATGACTCTCCAAGCTATATGAAAGCAGGTGATTCAGTAGTATTCTTTGCTAGACAAGATGGATTCTCTTACTTCGACTTGTTTGTTACAGACGGAACTCCCGATGGTACGTCTTTACTTGTTGATTTTGATAGTGCTATAAGTGATTCTATGTTTGATGGAGGAACAACTTTTAACGGCGAAGCTTACTTTGCAGCCGATATTCTCGATCCTAATACACCTCACAAGTGTAAAAGCGATGCCCTCTGGAAGACAGATGGAACTGCAGAAGGTACTGTAATCGTTGCAAGCTGTATGGTTAGAGAAGGTAATAATGACGGTGGTACGTTCATTGAAAGTCAGAATCAACTTTGGGGCATTGTAGGCGACACACTCTTTTTCAGGGCTAGAGAATACCTTGAAGCTCCGGATGACCATTACAGCGTATTGTGGCGAACAGATGGAATACCAAACGGTACAGGGACTTATCCGGTGGACTTAAGTTATTCCAATGAAAGATGTCAGCTAAGTATGCCAAATGGATACTCCTTTTTTGTGCTTAACAACAAAATATTCACAGGACAGCGAGAGGAGTGTCCTTCAGGTACAGATAGTGATTTCAAAAATGGTACAGAGATGCGAGTTCACGATCCTACTAACATAACGTTTGGAACGCCTCCTCTAAAATATACTTTTGATTTCAAATTGCAAGTTTTAAGTCTATTTCCAGATTCTGACGGAGATGGCGTCAGGGATGATGTTGATCTTGATGATGATAATGACGGTATTTTAGATGTTGATGAAATGGCTTTAGCTATCGTAGATCTTACTTGGACAGAATTTAATTTACCAACTGTGTATGATAGTGACATAAATTTTGCCGGTGATGTAATTGTAGCAGACATGGATGGCGATGGCGATATGGATGTCGTATCGGCTATAACTGCAGACGATAAGATTATGTGGAATGAGAATGATGGTAATTCAGATCCTACTTGGTCTGCTGAGTATATATCAGTCGGCTTTGCAGACTACCCGCACTCTGTCTTTGCAGCAGACATGGATGGCGATGGCGATATGGATATCGTATCAGCCTCTGTCAGTGACGATACTATTGCTTGGTATGAGAACGATGGTAATTCAGACCCTACTTGGACTGCAGCCAGCATATCAGTTGGCAGTGCAGATGCCCCATACGATGTCTTTGTAGCAGACATGGATGGCGATGGCGATATGGATATTGTATCGTCTTCACAATTGGATGACACTATTGCTTGGTATGAGAATGATGGCAATGCAGATCCTACTTGGACGGCCGCAGATATAGCAATAACTGCCGACAGTCCAAGGAACGTTTTTGTGGAAGATATGGATGGCGATGGGGATATGGACATCTTATCGGTTTCAATAGATGATAATACCGTTGCTTGGTATGAGAATGACGGTAATGCAGATCCTAGTTGGACTGCTTCTGATATTACAACGAATGCAGATTCTCCATACGATGTCTCTGCAGCAGACATGGATGGCGATGGCGATATGGATATCGTATCTGGTTCATTTGGTGATGGCACAATTGCTTGGTACGAGAATGATGGTAACGCAGATCCTACTTGGACAGCTGCAGATATAGGCTCAGAATCAGACAGTGTAATAGATATCTTTGTAGCAGATATTGATGGCGATGGCGATATGGATATCGTTTCAACTCCTGCTAATGAAGCTAATATTATTTGGTATGAGAACGATGGTAATGCAAATCCTAGTTGGACAGTTCATTATATTTCAACTGGTGCAACATATCCAAGGTCTACTTCTGTAGCAGACTTAGACGGCGATGGCGATATGGATCTTGCCCACACAGGAGTCTACTTAGATGGTTCATACACAAGGTCAAATATTACTTGGTTTGAGAATGGTGGAACAAGGGCAAATATGTCATTAGATACTGACAATGATGGAGTACCAAATCATCTTGATGATGACTCAGATGGTGACGGCTGTAGTGATATTCTAGAAGCTGGCTTTACCGATGCTGACGGAGACGGCCGATTAGATGGTACAGGCTTTGATGAAGATGGGAAAGTAGTCGGAAGTGATGGTTACACTACTCCTGCAGATTTGAATGGAGACGGAACATTTGATTATCTACAATCTAGCTTCTCACCTTGTAGTGATTTATTCCCAAGTGTAGACAGTGCGGAACTCGCAATAGGTGGGCCTATGACGGATATAACATTCCAATATTATGACGATGGCAACACAGGCGATTGGTCTAAAACCACAATTGACAATATAGATGGGCCTTACGGCANATACACATCAATTGCCATTGATTCCAATGATAATTTACACATTTCTTACTTAAATGAAAGTGATGATGACATGAAGCTCATGTATGCAACAGACGCCAGCGGTTCTTGGGTTACCACTATTGTAGATTCAACAGGTAGGGTAGGCGAATACACATCAATTGCCATTGATTCTAACGATAAGGTACACATTTCTTACCAAGATTCAGCAGATGGTAATTACGTCAAGTATGCAACAGATGTNAGTGGCGTTTGGGTTAACACTACNATTGCNGGCGGTTCAGGATCTTCATNAGCAANNTACCCTTCAATTGCAATTGATTCTGCTGATAATGTACACATTTCTTACTATAGTGGCGGCGGACTTAAGCATGCGACTGATGCTAGTGGCTCATGGGTCCACGCCAATGTTGATTCTCTAACTGGTTACCGACCTTCAATGGCCATTGATTCAAACGATAAATTACACATTTCTTATGATAACTCTCAAGGTGCTATCAAGTATGCGACCGATGTTAGTGGAGAGTGGGTTAATATTACAATTGATGACGACAATGCACTCACCTTTAAATCGATTGGAGTTGATTCTGGTAATAACGTACATATTACCTATATGCAATTAGGTAGCGGTAACAGTAAGCACCTCAAGTACGCTACAGATATTAGCGGTTCTTGGACTACCACCTCTGTTGACTCTAGTACTAATTCGATGAAGGAAGTTTCACTTGTTATTGATTCAGATGATGGAGTACACATTTCCTTCGTTAATCATAGTAATTCCGACCTCTATTATGCAACAAATACTCTTGGTTCTTGGTCTACCACACCTGTAGATATCGATCATTATGTTGGCCCATATAGTTCCATAGGAGTCGATTCGAACAATAATGTACACATTTCTTATTGGGATGATGGAAATAAAGCCCTTAAGTATGCAACCAAGAGCGGTATAAAGTATGTCACAGGAGCAGTCTGCACTATCAATCCAGATTTACCTAACGGATTATCAATGGCTCAAGGTACATGTACGATAAGTGGCACTCCAACTGATTTAAGTCCTAATACTGAGTATCAAGTGAAAGCAGTATCTAATGGATATATTTATTCGACTACAATTAATCTGTCTACATTTGATGCCGATCCAGATGGCGATGGTTATTGTGACACCAATATCACAGTTGCAAATGTTTGTGTTGCTGTCGATGCATTCCCAGGGGATTCTACCGAATGGTTAGATACAGATGGAGATGGAATTGGTAACAATGCAGATCCAGATGACGATGGAGACGGTTTATCAGATATTCAGGAACAAAACTCGGACCCAGTTACAGATTCATTAAATCCAGATACTGACGGAGATGGATACTGTGACGGACCAATCTCAATAGTAGATGTTTGTGACGCTANTGATGCCTTCCCAANAGATCCAGATGAGTGGAATGANAATGANGGAGATGGAATTGGNGACAATGAAGATCCTGANGANGACAATGATAGTGTCCTCGATGTCGATGAATTAGCGTCTGACCCGCCTTCAGATCCGTTAGATGGTTGTGACCCAGATGAGAATTCAAATGCCTGTGACAAGGACGGAGATGGATTGACAAAAGGCGTTGAAGATGGAATGGGTACTAATGCCACTAATCCAGATACCGATGGAGATGGATACTGTGATGGTCCTCTTACAGTGATTGGAGTTTGTGAAGGTGGAGATGATTTCCCACTTGATGCCGGTGCTCACAAAGATACAGATGGCGACGGCATGCCAGATACATTAACCGGACCTTCAACATCGGATCCTGCACTTGTAGAAGATTTGGATGACGATAACGATGGTTTGAGTGATACAGATGAAGCATCGTCAGACCCAGTTACAGATTCATTAAATCCAGATACTGATGGAGACGGATATTGTGACGGCCCAGTGTCTGTAACAATTAACGACGTTTTCATTTGTGAAGCAGGTCCAGATGACTTTCCATTAGATCCAACTCAATGGATAAACGCAGATAGAGATGGCGATGGTGTCGATAACGAATTTGATGATTTCCCAGACGATCCTTCCGCAAGTAAAGATACCGACGGAGATGGAATGCCAGATACAATCACAGGCAATTCAACTTCAGATCCAGCACTCGTAGAAGATTTAGACGATGATAATGATGGACTTACAGATATTGAAGAAGATGCTAATAGTAACGGAGCTTTTGATGATGGTGAAACCAATTCATTAGACCCAGATACGGATGATGACGGCTATTGTGATGGTCCAGTAACTATTGTGGATGTTTGTGTTGCAGTCGATGCTTTCCCATTAGATTCTAGCGAATGGTTTGACACTGATGGAGACGGAATTGGTAACGAAGCAGATCCTGACGATGATGGAGATGGTTTGAATGACACCGAAGAAATATCACTTGGTTCTAATCCATTAGACCCAGATACCGATGATGATGGAATTCCAGACACTTGGGATCCTCTTCCAGTCGATGCAGACGGTGATTTTGACGGTGATGGAATACTCGATAGAGACGAATATAATCCAAATTCAACAACAGGTAACCCTGCAGATTCGGATGGCGATGGAATCAATGACATGCGCCAAGGATTAGCTTCAACTAACGCCACATCAGATTCTGGAAGAAGCTTTGATGAATTCTGTTGGTGGTTCTTGCTGTTATTATTGCTTCTTTTGATACCATTACTCAAAAGGCAATATGATAACGCTCTGATTTACACACCTCATGTTGTTGAATATACAATTGGAGCTAAACAAGATAAAATCAGAATGGAACCTTCATTGCATGAAACTGCAAAGAGATTTAGATCCATTACTAATGCTGAGAAGCTAAGAAGAGTAACTTACGCAATTTCAGGTAACTTAGTTGATGGCTTGGAAATAGATTCTAAAACAGGAATAATTTCTGGACATCCAAAGAAAGTAGGTACATTCATCAACGAAGTTGTTATGAAGCATTCCAAAGGTAAATTCCTTGGTGAAGTAAAATTCATAGTAACTGAGAAAGGTAAGGAAGTAGAGAAAAAGGAAAAACCAGAAGTAATTCTAACTACTAATCCAGAACCAGAGAATGCGTCATCTAAGCCTGACTTTATTGGAGGNGCAGGAACTAAGATGGATCCTTTCGTTCTATCTCCAGCTAAAGGTCTTGAACCTGGTGAAGAAATTTCATCCAAACAAGTATTGACGATATCTGGATTGAAGCCAGGTGGAGTTGTAAATGCTAAAGATTTGAACTCAAAGGATAATGGCAAGAGATTCTCTGTGGTATCCGAATTAGATGATTCTGGTGCAGCATCGTCATTGAAAGTGAATGACGACGGTAAAATTAAGTTCAGAGTCAACTTCAACGATGACAAGCCAAGTACAGATGGCGCTGAATATGAAGCTCTAATGAAACTCGGAACAGCTTCTGTGTATGTTTCATGGGCAGTAGAAGTCATGAAGGAAGAATCTGAACCGGAACCAGAACCAGAACCTGAACCGGAGCCAGAGCCTGAACCAGAACCTGAGCCTAAGCCAGTAGTAACCGAAAAAGAAGTGAAAAAGAAAGAAGAACTTGAAAGGGTGAAAGCTCGATCTGAATCTATCGATTTCACAGTAATNGGTGTTGCTACNCANAGTACATTNGCCAATGAAGTCAAAGGTGGAGCTTCTGAGGTAGAATTAGCAGATGCTTCAGAGTTTGAGAATGGAGGTACAGCCACTATTACAGACGCAGATGGAAGTGAAACATTTACTTGGAAAGGTAAACAAGGTAACCAGTTAACAGGTGTAGCAGGAATTACCAGATCCTTCGTTGCAGCTTCGATTGTAGCTTCAAAGGATGATTTACAAGTAATCAAAGGAATAGGTCCTTTCATAGAAGAGAAGTTGAATGCTTTAGGAATCTACACTTACAGACAGCTTGCCAATATGACTCCAGAGCTAGAAGACCAAGTTAATGAAGCAATAGAGTTCTTCCCAGGAAGAGTTAAGAGAGACCAATGGGTGGCACAAGCCAAGATATTGATTGGTGAAGATGCAAAGTTGGATGAAAAAGCACTCAAGAAAGCAGAAGAGCTAGACAGAGTTGCAGAGAAGGCTGAAGGAATTGACTTTGGTATACTTGGAGTAGCAAGTGCATCAGACAGAGACAACTTGCAAGAAATCAAAGGAATTGGACCTTTCATTGAAGAAAAGCTCAATGCNTTNGGNATATTCAANTTCTCACAGATAGCCAAGATGACNTCTGAAATTGAAGAAGAAGTNAANGTTGCTATAGANTTCTTCCCAGGAAGAGTTAAACGCGACGAATGGGTTAAACAGGCAGCTGAATTAGCTAAGTAATGACAAATTACTGGTTAATGAAAAGTGAGCCACACGTTTACTCATTCGATGAGTTAATCAAAGACGGAAGTACCTACTGGGATGGGGTACGTAATTATCAAGCTAGAAACTTCATGAGAGACAAAATGAAGATAGGAGATTTAGTTTTGTACTATCATTCCAATACCAAACCNCCTCATATTGCAGGTATAGCCAGGATCTGCAAGGAATCTTATCCTGACTTCACTCAGTTCGATAAGAAATCAAAATATTACGACCCTAAAGCCACAGAAGAGGTTCCTAGATGGTTCTTGGTAGATATGGAGCCTGTAACTAAGTTTGACGAGATAGTGTCTCTAGATCAATTAAAGGAAAACGACAACTTAGATGGTATGCTAGTAATCAAAAGAGGTCAGAGATTATCAGTTCAGCCAGTTGAAAAAATTCATTTTGATGAAGTTTGCAAAATGGCTAATGCAAAATTGTAGAATTTAGTGTAAAAAAATGTGTTGAAAATAGCGAAAATTATGCTTTTGCGCTCATCATATTTAAGTGTATCTGATAAGCAGTATATACACCCCCCGTGTATTCTAAGTTCCCGCAATCTGGGAAACATACCTCTCGGGGTATGAAGCCAACTTAAGGAAAGCGGAAAACGCCTAGAAGGAAACAACTTAGGAAACTNAGGGGAAACAATCTTAGAATGTAAAACGGGAAACAACCGGGACACCGGAGGAAACAAATTTTGCGGGAAAAGAAGGAAACAACTTAGATCTTAGGGGGAAACAATCTAAGCACGCAAGCCAGGAAACAAGTAGGATGCTACGGGAAACAAAACTTGTACGCCGGATGAGGAACCTGATCTTAGGATCAGGCCCCAAATCCACCCCGGGTACAGCGATGTCAACTGACGCGAGAAGGTCGACAGAACTGTGCCCACTTTAATTTTGGGCGAATGATTATCTGTTCATTGCTATTTATATCGAACGGATGGTCTAGTAGCCTAACTTTTGTTTTTGCTAACGTAAATATCGTAAAGCCTCAAACAGCGTTTACAAGTTACACTTTCAAATTTTGTAGTCTTTATTGTTAAAAATTCTTGTTCGGTTGTATTATGTCCACACATAGTAACGCAGTGCAGATCAATTGATGGTAGATGTCTTTTTCTCATAATCAGGGGTTGGCGTACTAGATGACTACAGGACGCTAGCAGTCACCTAGTAGTGCCTAAAACTATTGCCTTTTTGAAACAGTTAGGCCTTAGCTTTCGAAAGGTGTGGTTTAGCTTCAAATTCGGTTCCGGATTTCTCCAAATACGCGTTATAAAGATTCAAACATCTTTTACATGTTACATCTTTATCCGCAAACATTTTCATTCTCCTGAACTCTTGATCGGTGGCGCTGTGTCCACAGAGCGTTAGTTTGTCTTGTGTAAAGGATACCATGTGCCTTCTTCTCATATCTAATTCAAAACCTACTTAGTATATAAGGAAAACATTTTAGTGCCTAATATTTTAAGCACAAAGTAGCCATGTTAGGCACTAACTAGTGATAAAAGTTAGTCCCGCGCAATAGTTTTATTACTATTAGTTTCACATTAGAATTATGTCTGANATTGATGTTAAATCATTTGCAACAGAAGGGGACCGTGACATTCATATTCTGTACGGTTCACAAAGTGGTAACTCTGAGGGCTTGGCTGACAAGTGGAAAAGAGAAGCAACAAAGTACGGATTGAATCCAACTGTGCACGACATGGACGGATTCGACATCAATTCGATGTCTGGAATGTCTAGAGTCATGATTGTTTGCTCTACTTGGGGTGAAGGTGAAATGCCAGATAATGCAGAAGAATTGTATGAAGCTGCAGTAGGCGTTGGTAAAATTCTAACCAATACGCACTTCTCAATTTGCGCATTGGGCGATACAGGCTATGATTTATTCTGTCAATCTGGAAAAGATTGGGCAGACGGTATTATTTCAGAATTAAAAGAGATGCCTAATGTAACNGTAAAAAATAGATCTCAAGTTTTTGGATACTATGATCANAATATGTTNGTAATGTCTGAAAAAGTTAGTGATCATTTACCTAAAACTAAAAAATATCATCCAAACAAAAGACTTTGGTACATCAGAGCAAAAGAAGTTNTAATTTCATCTGGTTCAATTGAAAGACCAATTGTTTTTGGAAACAATGATACNCCTGGTGTAATGCTTTCATCTGCAGCTAAAGAATATTTAAAAGTTTATGGTGTCTTGGTTGGAAAAAAACCTTTAGTATTTACAAACAATGATAGNGGCTATGAAACTGCAATTGAATTTAAAAAACATGGAGTTGANCCTATNGTTTTAGATTCAAGATCAAATCCNCAATCAGAAATTATTGATGAAGCAAAAAATTTAGGAATTAATATTAAAAATTCATATGTAGTAGTTGCAGCACAAGGTTATAAAAAAGTAAAATCAGCTGATGTAGCAACTATTTCTGAAGATAAGAAAACACTTGGCAAAATAGAAAATATAANTTGTGATTGCATATGTGTTTCTGGATTTTGGACACCTACAATTCATTTGGCATCACAATCAGGNAATAAAACTAAATTTAATGAAGAGATAGACGCGTTTGTNCCAGGAGTTTCAAAACAAAATGAAACAACTTTGGGAGCTGCTAATGGTGTATTTACGCTAGAAGAAACTTTAAAAACATCATTTGAAAAAGGGAAAGAATTATCAAAAAAAATTACAGAAAAAGATAATGAAATATCTATTCCAAATGTAGTTGAAAAAAAATATTCTAAACATGATAAGTTTTGGTGTGTTCCATTACCAAAAGGTAAAAGTTATAAAAGATTTTTAGATTTTCAAAATGATGTTGCTGTTTCTGATGTAGAGATTGCATTAAGAGAAGGTTATAGATCAATTGAACACGTAAAAAGATATACCACTTTAGGTATGGCAACAGATCAAGGAAAAACAAGTAATTTAAATGGATTACAATTAGTATCTGAGATTGAGAATAAAGTTGTTCCTTCCGTTGGTCACACAACTTTCAGACCTCCTTATACACCTATTTCTATCGGTGCTATTGTTGGTAGAGAAGTAGGTAAGCATTCAAAACCAACAAGAAAATCTCCAATTCACAATTGGCATGAAGAGCATAACGCTGTTTTTGTTGATGCAGGAGTTTGGTTAAGACCAAGATATTATAAAAGAGGAAATGAAACTTTGTTNGAAGCATCAAAAAGAGAAGCGAAAAATGTAAGAACAAACGTTGGTGTTTGTGANGTAACAACNCTTGGTAAGATTGACGTTAAGGGTCCTGATGCTGCAGAATTTTTAAACAGAGTATACACAAATGCATGGTTGAAGTTACCTGTTGGAAAAGCAAGATATGGNGTGATGTTAAGAGAAGATGGNATAGTGATGGATGATGGTACAACTACNAGAATTTCAGAAAANCACTATCACATGACAACAACTACTGCTCAAGCAGCTAATGTGCTTTCGCATTTAGANTATTATTTGCAACTTGTTTGGCCTGAACTTAATGTAAATGTAGTTTCAACAACAGAGCAATGGGCNGGAGCTGCCATAGCTGGTCCTAAATCAAGAGATTTATTACAGAAATTGTTTCCTAAAACAGATGTNTCNAATGAAGGTCTTCCATTTATGGGATATGTAGAAGGCGATTTATTTGGTGTTAAAGCAAGAATATTCAGAATTTCATTCTCAGGTGAATTAGCTTACGAAGTTAATGTNGANTCTGATAANGGAAGATTCATGTGGGAAAAAATAATTGAACTTGGAGAAGAATTTCAAATCCAACCATATGGAACAGAAGCATTGTCCACACTAAGAATTGAAATGGGGCATGTTGCAGGCTCTGAATTAGACGGAAGAACAATTCCATATGATAATGCTTTGGAAGGTTTATTAAGTAAAAAGAAGGACTTTATTGGAAAGAGATCATTGCAGAGAGAAGCTTTTGTAGCTGAAGATAGACAGCGAATTGTTGGTGTTATTCCGTTAGATAAAAAAACAAGTATTCCAGAAGGCTCACATTTAGTTAAAGATGCAAATGCTCCTTTGCCAAATAAAAAATTAGGCCATATCTCAGCTTCTTGTTGGAGTGTTGAGCATGATAATCCGTTTTCATTAGCAATATTAAAAGATGGAAAAAATATGATTGGAGAAAAATTATTTGTAATGTCTCCATTAAAAAACAAAGTTATTCCGGTAGAAATAGTTTCATCACATTATGTCGATCCAAAAGGAGAAAGAGTTAGATCATGAGTTCACTTTCAGCTTTAGAAAATGTACATGCAAAAGGTCAATTTGGAGATTTCGAAGGTAAAGATGATAAAAATTTACTTTCAATATCTGAAAGCACTAATTTATTAATTGTACAGATAGTTCAGTATAAAAGTTCAAACTTATCATTAGATAAAATGCAGATAGATGGTTTAAATTTAAGAGACAATCCTTCACTAGTTAGTTCCAATGATAGCACAAGAATACTTTGGAATGGTCCAAGAAATTGGCTCTTAGTTTCTAAGAAAAAAGACATTTTAAATGAAATAGAGAAAAAATTTAATGATAATGAGTTTGCAGTAACAGACATATCGCATTCGAAAGCAATAATTGAAATTGAAGGCAAGGAAGCTAAAGAAATTTTAAAAAAAGGATGCCCTTTTAATTTTGGTGAGCTAGAAAAAAATCAATGTTTAAATTCTACTTACAACGGGATGTCAGTAACTATTGATATGCTTAATGATGATCCAGATAAATTTAGAATATTTGGATTAAGAAGTTTTGGTGAGTCTCTTTATCACTCAATAACAGATGCGTCTTTAGAATTCGGATACATCGCAAAGTAACTATCTATCTCTAGTTGCAATATAAACACCAATAGTCGCAATTAAAAATCCTAAAAGATCTAAATTAGATAATTTCTCGTTTAAAAATAACCATGCCATGAATGCAGACGTTGGTGGAATTAAAAAAAATATTGAAACTGTTTTACTTGCAGAATTTTTTTTAATTAAGAACATTAGAATTGTGAATGCTCCAAAAGATACTAAAAAAATTTGATGACTCATTGCGATTATAAATGTTTTTGAAAATTCAATATAAGGATCAACAAAAAAAATTATAATTAACAAATGAAATGAAAAGCCTCCAAGTGCTTGGTTCATATTACTTACAGATAAGGGTAGGTTATTGCTTATTGTTTTTTGCCAAAGAGTTGAACTTGTAATTGCTATCAAAGCTATAATGGTTGCAATTAATCCAACAGTTGGAATTTTTGATCCAATTTCAAAACCTAGAACCAATGATGCTCCAATAAATCCTAACAAAACACCTGTCCATTGTTTAATAGAAACTTGCTCCTTTAGTATTGGTCCACTTAATGCGTTAGTTAGTATTGGCTGAAG
>FUFK010073706.1_pt1 | contig 15858 bp, 10 predicted proteins | sample 1021851 | NCBI WGS metagenome assembly FUFK01 (sample SAMEA51879418, study PRJEB19060) | metagenome | reverse complement strand
AGATCAAAGAAGGTAAATTCTTGATCATTAAATAAAGGAGNATCAAATGCAAAGANTGTTATTAATATTACTAACANTAGGAATGATTTATGGAGAAGATCTATTTTTCTCTGAATATGCTGAAGGATCTTCTAGCAACAAGTATGTAGAGATCTATAATGGAACAGGTGCTGATGTGGACCTTTCTTCATACTCTCTTCAGGGAACGAATAATGGAACATCCTGGGGTGATAATGGGGAAAGNGATGTGTCTTTATCTGGNACACTAGCANCTGGTGATGTGTATGTNGTTGCNGCAGATCAGGCTGANGCTGCGATTCTNGCAGAAGCTGATCTAGAATTGGCATATGAGAGTCCTGTTCACTATAATGGTGATGACGGCATTGCTCTCCTTAAAGACGGAGTAATCATTGATGCTGTTGGAGTAGACAATGATGACCCTGGTAGTGGATGGGATGTCGCAGGGGTAATAAATGCTACTGCAAATCATTCCCTTGTACGTCAATTAAGTGTTACGGGAGGAAATGGTGGTGATTGGAGTACTTCAGCTGGCACAGATGCANATAACTCAGAGTGGATTGTTTATGACCAGGATACCTGGGATTATCTAGGTTATCACGGTGCAACATCAAATGAACCATCTATTGCAATAGTCAGCCCTGATGATGGTGCTACTATGTCTACAAATCAAGTGNCCATAGAATTCTCTGTAAATAATTTTAGTGTTGGTTCTGCCGGTGATGGAGTTGATGGTCATGTTCACTATCAACTTAATGGTGGTAATGCGGTGATGCACTATTCTACAGAACCCATATCTTTAACTGACTTAGGTGAAGGTAGCCATGAATTTCTTATATGGTTAGTAGATAATTCACATGCGTCCCTAGATCCTATGGTAAGTGACCAAATTAGTTTCACTGTTTCAGAGGGAGGAACCATTACTTCGATATATGACATTCAATTTGTTTCGGATCCAAGCTCTGATGACGCAAGTCCTTTAAATGGTCAAGAAGTCACCATTCAGGGCATTGTTACTGCCGAATTTTGGGGGTCAGATCAGNNTAGGTTNATGTTTGTTCAAGATTCAGANGGCCCNTGGAATGGNATAGTGTGTTTTAATTATGATGGATGGGATCAGTTTGACTGGGTAGATGCCGTTGGGAATCCTCATCCAGGCCCGGGTGAAGGAGATGAGGTTACTTTAACTGGGACCGTTGAAGAATATTTTAATTTGACAGAACTAACNGACGTNACGTCTGGTATTGTTCATGGAGAATCTGAACAAGANTTGGTACCATCTCTTATTNCGCCATCTGAAATTGGTGAGGCNTATGAGGGATGCTTATTAAGATTTGAAAATATCTCAGTAACAAATCCTGATCTTGGATATGGAGAATGGGAGTTTGGAGATGGGACATCAACTGGAATTTGTGATGATAAGTGGGACTACTATTATTATCCCGTTTCTGGACATGAACTTGCAGACATAGAAGGTGTTCTTGATTTTAGCTATGGAAGTTACAAGCTTCAACCACGGTTGGCGCGAGATGTAGTAGAAGCAGGCATAACAAGGATACAGCGTGTTCAGCAGGTTCTTCATAGTGATCTGATGAAGGCAGGAGAAGATGCNGAATCAGATATATCTTATATGTTGGAAGATACTGTTACTATAGAGGGAATCGTTACTATGCCAACTGGATTAAGCTATGCTGGTTCAGGAATTAAGTTCATTTTTGCAGATGTAAATGGTGGTCCCTGGAGTGNCATTCTTTCTTACGANCCAGATAGTTCAGCGTTTCCAACACTNTTTGAAGGTGACTTAATTCAAGCAACTGGCTACATCTATGANTACACNACAGGACCCGCAAATATGACNGAACTATTCATTACNGAGCCNATCAACATAATGGACTTTGAACAACCNCTTCCTGTNATTGACACAGTACAAACNGGAGANCTGCGATGGCCAACAGAGGCAGAGCAGTGGGGTAACGTAATGGTTCGAGTTGAAGATGCGGTTGTGACCGGTAATGATTTNCANTATGAAGTTTTTGCTGCGGACGATGGCTCAGGNTCTGTTTTAGTTGATGATGATTCGGATAGTGTAGCTGCATTTTTTGAAGTTCTTGGACCGCCTCCAGTTGGCTCCCTAATTCAGTCAATGGAGGGCTGGCTATACCATCATTATGGTAGCTATGCGGATTCTACAGCATACAAACTGTGTCCGCTGTATGCAGATGATTTTGAATTTGGTTCTGGACCACCTTCAATATCAGGTATCTCAAGAGAACCGTGTGCGCCTACAACCTCTGATGCTGAGGTAGTTGTATCTTGTGTTATTCTTGANAATTCTACCATTTCAGAGGCACTTGTTCATTATACATTAGATGGTAGTACTTATAGCACTGAAACCATGACTTCGACTGATGATTCTCTTTTCACTGCTGTACTACCGTTATCAGGAATTAGCTCAAGTGATAATTCAGTGTATTATTACATTACTGCAACAGATGATGGAACAGATCAGTCTGAACCAAAAACCAGTCAATATCCATATGACAATGAGCATGATCAATTAGGATTTGTAGTAACAGATCAATTAGGAGTGGTTGACCTGCAGTATACGCCATGGCCATCAGGGAATACTAGATATGAAGGTTGCGAGGTTACCGTAACAGGAATCGTAACAGCAGATACGGCTCAGTATAATAGCGGATATAGCTCTTATGCATTGCAGGATCCTGGTGCGCAACAACAGTGGGCAGGCCTTGTATTTGATACTGAGGAAGTGGTTGAGATTACCCGTGGAGAGCATGTTTCCATAACCGGACTTGTTACTGACTATGACCCTGACTGGTTGTTTAAGTTTGGTGGAAATACTCGATTGATTAATGCCCAGGTATCCGTGATTGAAACCTTGACCGAGCCAAATGCATCTGTGGTAAGCTGCGAAGATGTTCACCAGCTAGCTGATGAGGTTGAGTCTTATGAAGGCGTGCTAGTAAAGTTGAATAATGTAACAGTATCAGCTGTAAATGATTTTGATTGGTCAATTACTGATGAAACTGGTTTTGAAGCGTTAATNGATGACGATATGGCAANCTTCGAAGCAGATAATTTCATGGGCACACTTGTGGAAGGACAGGGGTTGGATCATGTAATGGGAATCTTCAACTATAGTTTTGGGACATACAAGGTGCAGATTCGTGATGTTGCAGATCTTGGACAGACGGTTGCGGTAGATGATGTTCAGGTAAATCCTTATGAATATGCGCTCCATGATAACTTTCCAAATCCTTTTAATCCAGAGACACAAATACGATTTTCCATTGGTTCGCAAGANGATGTTAAGCTCATCATATATGATGTGGTTGGTAGACAGGTTAGAACCTTAGTGAATGGTAGTTCATTTTCCCCTGGTTTTCATGTCGCGAACTGGGATGGTCTTGATGACAAAGGCCAAAAAGTTCCTTCAGGGCTGTATATATACAGAATCAAAGCAGGAAGTTTTATCGCTGACAAGAAGATGTTGCTCGTAAAATAGATCAAATGGAGGGCGGTTAATTACCGCCCTCCTAAGTTTGGGGATAATCTGAAAAACATATACCTACTCGGTTTTGTCATCCTATTCTCATGTAATAGATGGGAATACGAAGATCGGTCTGAGCTGATTGAGCTCAGCTCTCCTGAAACATATCTTACGCTNGTAGCAGTGGACACTATCTTTTCAACAACCGACTCGTTTGGGAATATTATATACGCGATTGACGAGGAGCCATCTAGTGACTATCTCTGGGATACGCTATCTCAGGCATTTACAACCATCACAACCAGTAGGCAAGAATTGCATTGGTGGGGAGATGATCCAGATGGTGAGATAGTGGGATATAAGTACAAGTGGAGTAGTGATACGGCTTGGACATTTACTGATTTGGAGAGTGGNATATTTTANGTTCCNATACGATCAGAGCTTGATATCTTTTCATTTGAGGTNCGGGCAGTTGATAATGATGGNAATGAGGATCTAACACCTTCACGATTAACNCTTCCCATAAANAATTCTCCACCNGAATTATCATTNAGATATCTATCNAATCCTTTGATCNCNAATATAGGAAGCGACACNAGNTTCACCTTCCCNACAAGGACTTTCATATGGGANCTCTTTGATCAGGATGGTAANGAGACAATAACGGATGTGTTTTATTCTATTGATGATACATGTGAAACCTGTTGGGTGAGTCTTGATGGAGACGAGACAAGTATTACTCTTTCAGATATGGATCCTGGTGTGCATACCTTTTTTATTAAGTGTCGAGATATAGCAGGCGCAGAAAGTAGCATTCTACACTACCCTGATTCTACTCGCCCTTCAGAGGCGCAGGTATGGGTTGTCAAGCCTGTGGTTGGCGACATACTCATCGTAGATGACTATCCACTAGATAATGCAAACAATGCACTGTCCTGGTATTCCGGTATGATGGACACACTCGTAGGTACAGATGGATATTCGTTCTGGGAGATAGGTGATGAGTTGCCGTATTCTTCTACCGATGTAACCGCAAATTTGAACTACTTTAAAACCGTTGTTTGGTATGCTGCATACAATAATACTGCGTCTGCAAACGATACCTATAACCGGGCTGAAGCGAGCCTTGTTAACTTTGTTATGGGCGGAGGCGATTTATTTATTAATCCAATAGACTTTGAGGACACGACTTTTACCTGGTTTCCAATGGACTCATTAACAACACTCAATCCAAGCGGGCGCCTTTTTCCAAATAAGGTCATTGAGAGTCCAGTAGATTCGATGCTCAATCTGTCAGTTTCTCATTTAATCGCTGTAAAGGTAAAAGGCTTTTGGCCAAATCAGGAACAATTTGAAACTTTGACGGAGGTTTATCGTATGGCTGACCCTGAAGGGAATGATGCGTGGACTGGTAATCCAACTGTATGTAGTATGGGACAATATCGTGTATCTCCAACTCAATTATCAGGCAAGGTGGTAATAATGACTCTACCTCTCCATGATGGTTATAGACCTAAATTGCAGGGTAANGGCTCTGCTATAAAATTATTNCAGCATCTATTTNNGAATGAGTTCTAGCTTGAAAGTAATTTTAATCNTATTCCTTTTGACCATCATAAATGCTCAAGAGTTTGGAACCATAGCTGGGACCATCAAAGAAGCAGGCAATGGATCGGGTCTTCCAGGAGTNAATGTAATGGTAAAAGGTACCTACTATGGTACCGCATCNGATCTAGACGGAAGATACAAAATCAATAANATATCTCCAGGTAGCTATGATGTGGAAATCTCCATGATAGGCTACAAGATTATTNTAAAAACAGGAGTACTNATTGCNCCAAATGAAACNGTAACTCTTGATTTNAANATGGAGGAAACNGTNCTTAGNTTTGGNGAGGANGTAGTTGTCATGGGGAAAAAACCTCTCTTTGATGTAGACGAGACTTCATCTATGGCAAGGGTNNGAAGAGAGGATATAGAGGCAAANGTAGTCTCTAGCGTAGAGGATATTTTATCTGAGCAAATAGGTGTAACTACACAGGATAATGAGATACACATAAGAGGAGGTAGGATTGATGAAAGTATGTTTGTTGTTGATGGCTTTTCTGTNAAGGATCCTCTGTCTGGTTANTCAGGAAACTTATTTGTAAATGCAGATGCAATCGAGGAATTAGAAATTGTTACCGGNGGNTATAATGCTGAGTANGGACAGGCAATGTCNGGTGTAGTAAATATTAAACTCAAAGAAGGCCGTGATCACTATGAGGGAACAATAAAGTACTCAAGTGATAGATTGCTTTCAGATAACTTCAATACGGATAGGATAGAATTTAATCTTGGTGGACCTGATCTTCTTTTTCAAACCATTCCAACTATTTCAGGAATTGACCTGCCAGGAAGATTTTCATTTTTCCTTAATGGNTATGGGAAAATGTATGATGGGAATCTTCCGGTCGCATCAAAATTATATCCACATCGNTATTGGAACTCATCATTGATGAGCGANTCAAAGGCAGACGACATAATGTCCAAACTTGCTGGAAGAGAAAACAATGATTGGCACTTTTTATACAAGCTTACNTGGGAGCTTACAGCTAAGAAAAAATTNTCGGTTTCTTATGATGCATCCCTAAATATCAATCAGGGTTTTTTCATGCCGAGGGCATTNTCTTCAACCTATTTTCCATANAGGTACATGAATATTTTAGATAATTATAATACGGTTACCAGAGACACGCGACTTTTTAACATGAACTGGACCCACACTATCAGTACAAGCTCATTTTACGAGNTCACTGTTGGTAAATTTACTACTATGGAGCATAGCGCAGTTCAGGATCTCCACTGGAATGACTATGAGCAAAGACTAGACCTAGAGCCGATCAATTACAACCTTGATAATACGGATTTAGATGGGAATATCCAGATCACTTACGGCGACGAATTCTATGATACNGGTTTNGCTCCAGAGTGGTATGATCTTAGTAGTGAGAATACTCGTTTTGATATGGATTGGACCGTTCATACCAAATCAGGGCACAAAATTAAAACGGGCTTTGAACACACGATCACAGACATCCAAGTATTGGACATTGATGAACCCTGGAGTGGGTCATCTGGATTTGGAGCAAACTATGATCGNTATAATGCGAAGACATATTTTGGAGCATTTTACCTACAGGACAGAATCATTTTTGAGGGGATGACCCTAAATCTTGGGCTAAGAACAGACTATTGGATTCCTGGAAGATATGTTGAAGATGCGATTAACGACACATCAAATATTATCATNACCGATAAAGCTAGACAGATATTTGAGGATGAAACATTTAANTTNCCATGGTTTGAGGANCCANATAAAATGAAGGCTAGACTGAGTCCAAGGTTTGGAATTTCACACCCTATTACTGATAATGATGTGCTCTATTTCTATTATGGTCACTTTTCACAGTTACCAACTTTTCAGTATGTGTATGCCAAAATAAACTCGAAAGCCCAGTCTACCTATCAAGTATTTGGTAATCCTAACCTGAATCCTAAAACTACTGTTCAGTATGAATTAGGGGTAAAGCATCGTTTTAGCGAGGATCAGGTATTAGAGTTAAAGGCATATTGGAAAGATATGTTTGACTATGAAACCTCACAGACAATCAGACCCTCCAACCCAAAATATGCAAATCTTAGCTTCAACATGTATTTCAATGCAGACTATGCCAGAGCCAGAGGGGTGGAGGCCATATTAAAAAGTAGGCTCTTTACAAATTGGTATATAGATCTAAACTTCAATTATAGTATTGTTACTGGAAAGAGTTCTTCGCCAATGGATAATCTCCTTGTTCAGGCAGGTCAATTATCAGAAAAACCTTTAGGNGAGAGNTANATGAGTTGGGACCGTCCGCTACATTTTTTTGCTAATCTATCTTATTCACANCCAAGTAACTGGGGATTTTCTACAAGACTGGAGTATGAATCTGGAAGACGATACACCAGATCGATCCAGGATACGATCATTTATGTTGGTGACAGGGAGTATTACGATGGTCCTAGGGAAGATGATCGCCCTTATGCGTATGTAAGTGAGATTCCTAGTAGGAATGTTGACATTAAATTCTACAAAACTTTCAAGCTTGGGAACTACAAGCTGAAGAGCTATCTAGAGGTTGAAAATTTGACAAACGAAATGATCCCAAGAAGAATTAACCCCTATACTGGAAGAGGATACGGTCCTGGGGAAATATATGGCTATAGAATGGCGAATAGTCCAGATCCTAATCTAGACCCCTCAAGATACAGGAAACTACGTTCAATGGAAATTGGGTTACAGTTTATTTTTTAATGAAACGCTTTCTNTTACATATTATCCTTATCGCTGGTCTAATATCACCAGTAATTTGCCAAAATATATTTCCAATTCTCGGAGGTCAAAGAGCGGGAACTTCAGTATTCACCTTTTTAAATATTGGCGTCAGTGCCAGAGCAGTNGGGATGGGTGAATCAGTGGTNGCGCTCAACCAAGATGCTTCTAGTGTCTACTATAACCCTGCAGCAATTGCTCAATTGAGNGATACCGAACTNTCNNNAACGCAGATAAAGTGGCCTGCTGGGATAAANTATGANTATTTGAGCTTTACACATCGGNTTTTTAAAAACCATTATTTTGGATTTAATGCNGGTATACTNCACATGGAACCAATGGNAGAGACAACAGAGTTTCATCCCGATGGAACCGGAAACTATTTCACCTTTCAAGACAGGTTTCTTGGAGTGACCTATGGTGCGAAAATGACGGATAGATTTAGTTTTGGCTTAACACTAAAATATGTTTCTGAAGACTTGGCTGGTTATGGAATGGATGCTTTATTAGTAGATATGGGAACCTTCTACTGGACAGGGTTTAGATCACTTCGGTTTTGTGCCTCATTATCGAATTTTGGTAAGACAGTAGGGCCAAATGGTAGTTATACAAAAAGAATACTTGATCAGAATTCAGGGTCAGAAATAAGTGAGTTAACCTCATTTGAAAAATTTTCACCACCAACCCAATTCAGAGTTGGTGCGGCTATAGATCCGATAAAATCTGAACAGCAAAAATTAACATGCTCAGTTCAACTCAATCATCCTGTCGATAATGCTGAATACATTGTCACTGGTTTAGAATATTCATATGCAAAAATAATGTTTCTTAGAATTGGTCANAAATTTAACAAGCAGGAAGAAGACTTTACTTTCGGTNTAGGAATTATAGTACCAGTGGGACCCCTTNATCTTAGTGTTGACTANGGGTATGCAAACTTTGATCATCTTAGCGATCCAAAACGATTTAGTATTGGTCTGACACTATGAAAATCAAANCNNTACTACCATGCCTTTTTCTAATGANTNTTCTTATTTCATGCGTAGATCGTTTTGTAATTCCTTCNGATATTAATACTGGAGGCACAGGCCAATTTGGTGCGGGTGACACTACGTTTTTACAGGTGAATCCTTTATGGGATAATGATTTTGGTCTTGATCAGCCTGAAGAAATATCTATATCGCAGGACGGAAGAATATTTATAGCAGATAAGGGCAATAACTCTATCCTGGTTTTTGACCAAAATGGGAGCATTCCTGAAGGCTTTGAAAAATTAAAGAATTTATCCGATCGTAATGGAAATGAGATCTCTCCCATCGACGTTGACATTGACAAAAAAATGAACGTCTTTTTTATTGATGGATCTCAGAGAATTTTTCTTTGGAACCAATATTGGAATGAAGTTGGTATTAATAAGGTCTCAACAGGTGCAACCTTCAGCCATAATCAAACAGGAGCCGATACCACTGCCATTGCAGGNACAGATGTCTGGATATCACTCCTAAACGATAGTGATTGGAGTGTTGCTGAAGGTGAGATGAGTACTGATCCAACTTTAATTGATTCATTGATGGAGCCGCACCTCTTTTACGATGGTAAGGATGATATGAATATTTATCTGGATACGTATTATCAGTCTGATGAAAGCCAGTTCACGGGANTNACTNCCCCNNCAGATAATGAAAATATGGTATTTGTAACAGATAATTATGGNGGGTTCAATAATCAGTATCGNATTGTNCAGGTTGACTTTAAGCGATCTCTCATTCTAGAGCTTGAAAGTGGAGANCATGTTTGGGCCTACNAAGGTCAATTTGGTGGNACGATTAAGGGATTTGGTACGGGGGCAGGTACTGTCAACCAGCCTCTTAGTATTGACGTGGATTATCAAGGTAATTTATATTATACTCAGGCAGGCAACTATTTCCCTGTACATATGATCTATCCAAACCTATCAGGAGATTTTGCGGTATACACCTCTGGCTTTCAACCAGAGGCAGATGAAATAATGAATTCNTCTTTGTTTTTAAATGCATTAGATGTTGCACTAGATGAAAATAAAAATATCTATGTTGTTGATAATTTAAACTCAGACGTAACAGTATTTAATTCACANGGAGATTACTTTAAGAAAGCTGGNTATGGACCTGATTCNCTCAAAATAATGTTGGANCCATGTGCCGNTGCNGTAGATAAGCGNGGTNTGCTTTATGTATGTGACCGCGGAAATAGTTCCATATACCGTTACCAGTTATCTAATAGCCTGGATGAAGATATAAAACCTGAAGATTAATGATTAAATCAATAAAAATTCCGATATTAATAATCTTGTCATTCTCAGTGTTGATGAGCCAGCCTACCAATGATGTGTATTATGTAAGATATTTTGAGAGTGATCACAATTTCAAGGCTGATTTGTCTATGCTATCAACGGATCGTCGTGGGAGATCCCATCTTTCNGTTAGCTATAATGAAAANGATCAGCCTATAAAGATTGAGAGAGTGTCTTCAAGTGGTGTCATAGAAAAAAGAGAAATGCTTAAATACAACGAGTATGGTATCCTTAAAGAAAAAGGAGAGTATACGGATCGTTGGAAGTATTTAAACCTAACTATTTATGGCGAGGATGAGCCGTGGAGTCAAGAGTACAGAGCATGGAGATATAAGAAGAATGAACCTATGACTTTCACTGATCAGAGAACCTATTTCACTATGGATGATGGAGTGCAGATATCAAAAATAGTATTTCAGACAATTGATGGTCAAAAATACGGTCAGATTGAGTTGGATTATGATTATTTNGGTAATTTATATGAAGAAAGATGGAGAGATCTTCCATCAGCCAGAGTAATAAGAAGGTTTAAGTATAAGTTTGAACATCTTCATGATTATATCCAACCACACACGGTTGTTCAAATATGGGAATTTGGACATGATGGTGAACTTTTATCAAATGTTGCTGTAGATATGGCTCCTGCAGATCAACTTTATAAAACACCGCCACCTCGTTCTCATAACACTTTAGATGAGGCTGATATTATAGCGAGAGAGATAAAAGAACGTAGAATTTTAGTTCCTCATGGTGGCATTATTCCTCGCACTGAGTGGGATGAATTAATTCTTGTTAACGGTGATAGACTATTAATTGATTTTGTTGACCTGTCTGAAAATGGACTAAAGTTTCGTATGGATCAGGAGAATGATATTCTCACGCTCCCTATTCATCGCGTACGTACTTTGACCTCCCGAATGGGTGATGTAATTTATCCTAAACCAATTCACTTGAAGAGATAATGAAAAGACAAATTACTTTTATTACTATAGTTTTATCCTTTGCTATCCGAGCACAAGATTACCCTCCACCAACAGACCTTATTACCATTCCGACTGCTGGCACACTTAGCAGGGGTAGCTATTCGATGGATATGAGAATCCAAGATGGGGGAGGGCTCATTACAGGTCTTGGTGTAGGTATTACAGATAGGTTTCAGTTTGGTCTGTCCTATGGGTCTCCAAATTTAATAGGTGATGATAGTTTAGTATGGTATCCTAGACCAGAGGCAAAATTGAAATATTTAGTAATTGATGAAAATATGTCCATGCCTGGAATTGCATTTGGTATGAATACGCAGGGTCTTGGCCAATATTATTCTGAAGATACTCTTCAGCGTTATGATACAAAAGCTCTAGGACTCTACCTAGCAGCATCAAAGAATTGGTTATCTCCTTTTGGTAATGGAAATATTGGACTTCATTCCGGGTTAAATTATAGTTTTTTAGAGACGAATGATGGGGATGAGGACCTTAATTTGTTTTTTGGATTAGACCTTGAACTCAACCCCGAGTTTTCTATTCTTCTTGAATACAATAGCGCATTGAATGAGAATGATATGACAGCTGAAACTATGTCAATAAGTAAAGGTGGATATCTGAATGCTGCAGTTCGTTGGTCTTTTGTTGAATCCCTACATTTAGAGCTTGACCTTAATAATCTCCTTTTTGATGATGAGAAGGTTGAATACTTTAAGCGAGAAATCAAGATAACCTATATTGAATATTTCTAGGGTTGTTTTCGTGAAGAGTTTTTGTGCAGTTACTCTTTCTTTTTTTTCTTTTATAAGCGCTGAACTTACTCATTTTGAAAGAGGACTAAAATTTTACGATCAGCGAGCTGAAAAATCAATTGGATTAAAAGCAGATCCTAGTTTGATTGGAAGAGCAATTGATGAATTTCTTATAGCAATGAAAAGTCCAGAAAAAGAGCTTGATGCTGGAGTATTCCTTTTAAAATGTTATTACTTCAAAGGAAAATTTGTTTCTCAAAATGATGATGAAAAAAAAGATATTTATAGTAAGGGTAAAGTATTAGGAGAGAAATTAATTAATCTATATCCAGAATCAGTTTCAGCTCATTACTGGTATCTTGTTAATCTTGGAAGTTGGGCAGAAATCTATGGCACAATGTCAGCAGCTAGAGAAGGTGTAGCAGGTATTATGCGTAAGGTATCAAAAAAAATCATTAAAATGGATTCAAACTACAATGACGGCGGTGGGTACTTTATGCTTGGAGCAGTTCATTATAAATCCCCATATATTCCATTTGTATTATCTTGGCCAAGCAATGATAAAGCCTTAGAATACTTAACTCTTGCGTACAACACAGTTAAATCCACTCCCAGTCAAACTGTATATCTTTCTCGCGCTCTTTATAAAAATGGTCAGGAGAAAAAAGCTATTTCTTTATTAAGTTCACTACTTAATGAAAATATCAGTAAAGCATATAAATTAGAAGACATGGATCAACACGAAATTGCTCGAGGTTTATTAGAAGAATGGAAATAAAAAGATTTAGTATTCTATTACTTTTATCAAACTTGCTTATTTCTCAAGAAATAGTACCAAGGTATTGGAATAGCCTCTCTACCCATGTAACTGTTGGCGTCCCACTTGTTGATGACGAATCTCTTATAGGAGGTAGAATTCAAGTCNGGGTTAATTTTNANGAGGGNAATACATTTACTGATCTTGGCCAAATTCATNTTATTGAAAAAGGAGATATAGATGATGTCAAACAGGTTTCTATTCCTGCCGAAGCATTTGAAAATATGTCTGGGTTTCAAGAAAATGCTAAGGTCCAATTCATTGCGCAGCTATGGGACCGAGCTGGGAACAGTGTTACTGGTCCCGTTAGCGATAGTATATTGACTATTGACGAAACTATTCCAGAACTTGTACAACTTGAAATAACATCATCAAATGAACTTGATGCTAAAAGGTCGATGCCTGGAGATTCCATAACTTTCCAAGTCAATACAAATGAATCAATAAACGCACCTCTTTTTACTATTAATGAAGAAACTTATGATGGTGCAGTTGGCGTTGACAAGTCATGGATGCTTGTCTATCCCGCAGATGAAGCAGATGATGGAATTATTGAATTTGAAATGACATATACTGACTTAGCAGGAAACCCTGGTGTTTCTGTAACAGCTGCAACAGATGGAGTGCCCATTATTAAAGATGGCACACCGCCAGAATTAGATGAAATTAGTTTATTTACCTCAAATTCTTACGATTCATCCTTAGCAATAAAAGATGATACTGTTTTCATTAATTTTAAATCCTCTGAATCAATACGAGATATCAAAATTTTACTTAACTCAAATGAGGCAATATTAAAAAAGGAGGACAGCTTAACTTTTACTTTCTATCATATTTTTTCGGAATCAGATTCACAGGGCGTAATACCAATTTTGCTTGATTATATTGATTTGGCAGGAAATGTTGGAGAAACNATTGATGAAACCTCTGATGATAGCGAAGTGACTCTAGATATGAGTCCTCCCGCCGATTTTACTATTGGATTGGTTGGCTCCCTGCAGGGAGAGTTAGTTGATGAGGAAAGCAAAGAACTTGGAGAAAGTGGTAAAAAGACAAAGAAGAAAAAAAATGAGTTAGGACTAATCCCATTAATTTTATTCGCTTATTTCGGGCTATCTTTTTTGACCATTGGGATTTCTTATATTAAGATTTTTAGTAAAGCAGGGCAGTCCTGGTGGAAGGCTTTTATACCATTTTTCAATCTCTTTATTTTTACAAAAATTGTAGAAAAACCAGTATGGTTTATTGTATTGTACCTTTTTCTACCAATTGGATATTTGTTATCGGCTTTTCAGATTGCAAAATCCTTTGGGAAAAATATTACTTTTTCAATTGGTTTAATCTTCTTACCAATAGTTTTTTTCCCTTTATTAGCCTTCGGAAAATCTGAATATAAAAAAGAAAAATAAAGATAATTAGTTAGTATAAAGGCCAAATGAAAGTAGTTATCATAGGGGGTGCTGGTTATATTGGCTCACATGTTGTTCTGGATGCTATCGAAAGAGGATACGACATTACGGTTTTTGATGATTTATCCACAGGTCATAAAGAAAATATTAATGAAAACGTCCAATTTATACATGGTTCAACGCTATCTATTTCTGACTTATCAAAACTATTTAAAGTAAAGAAATATGATGCCGTGGTGCACTTGGCAGCAAGCAAGGCAGCAGGTGAGTCTATGTTAGAACCCACTATGTANGCAAAGAACAATATAATTGGCGGTCAAAATGTTATCAATGCATGTTCTGATTATAAAATAAAGATAATAATCTTTAGCTCATCAGCGGCAGTATATGGAATGCCTCAATACAAACTAATAGATGAATGTCATCCTCTATACCCAACCAATTATTATGGGCAAACCAAATTACATATTGAAGAAAGTTTAAAATGGTTTTCTAAACTGAAAGATATCAAATATGCTTCTCTAAGATATTTTAATGCCGCGGGTTATGATTTGAAAAAAAGGGTAAAAAGTATAGAAATGAATCCCCAAAATCTTATTCCGAAAGTAATGGAGGTTGCAATTGGTAGAAAAAAACAGGTAGCGGTTTATGGTAATGATTATAATACAAAAGATGGAACNGGAATNCGTGATTATATCCATGTCAGNGATCTAGCAAAGGCTNATATCGACTCAATAAACTATATTTTCAATAATAAAAAAATCTTACTATTAATTTAGGAAATGAAACTGGTTATTCTGTTTTAGACGTAATAAATAAATCATCAGAGGTAAGTAAAAAAAGNNTTNAACATANAATTNAAGNAAGAANNGAAGNTGATATAGGTTCANTGATAGCAAATACAGNTTTANCTAAAAANCTTATTNNNTGGAAACCTCGATATTCAGATTTAGATACAATAGTAAATTCTACATGGCAGATTTATAAAACTTTTATAACTAAGTATTGATAATTTGAATGTCAGATTTCATTCTATTAGCTTCAATTAAATCTAAGTAAATTATGCTAGAAAACTATAAACCATTGGATATTTAGAATTATAGATCCTTTCGGTAAAGACCATTATGCTAGCAGATTTAATTAATCGTTTAAACAATGACCCTCCAACTATTTTAGTTATAGGTGATCTAATGCTAGATAAATTTATTTTTGGAAGCGTTGAACGTATTTCTCCAGAAGCTCCAGTGCCTATAGTAAAATTAGAAAAAGAAGAACAAATGCTTGGTGGTTCGGGAAATGTAATTCGAAATCTAAGTAATCTTGGAATAAAAACATCATTGTGTAGTGCAGTAGGTAAAGACTTAGCAGGTGATCTACTTATAAATCAGCTTACAAAAAAAGGTACCGATATTTCTAATGTTTTAAGTTTAAAAAATATTAGAACTACAGAGAAAATGAGAATTGTTGCTGATAGGCAGCAAATCGCAAGGGTAGATTGGGATATAAACGATTCAGAAGTTGACTTTAATGATGACTTAATTAAAAGTATTGCTACCTACATTAAAGAAGTTGACGGTGTTATTATCAGCGATTATGGGAAAGGAATTTGTTCTGAAGCTCTTTTAAAAGAGATTATCAGAACTTCAAATGAAAGCAGTATTCCAATATTTGTTGATCCAAAAGGT
>FUFK010047631.1_pt1 | contig 15861 bp, 7 predicted proteins | sample 1021851 | NCBI WGS metagenome assembly FUFK01 (sample SAMEA51879418, study PRJEB19060) | metagenome | reverse complement strand
TTGATAAATCCTTATCACTACCATTACCCTGAAGCTTTGCTGTGACAGATGAGGCATTTGTTAAGGTAAGTGCATTGCCATTAGTTAGGGCGGCAACTGAATCATTAACTGCACCGCTAACAGTACCTCCTCCTCCAACACTATCAACAATTTCTTTATATTTAGCTGCTGTTGAGTCAGTGTTGATGGTAACTGTTTTGTTGGATAATTTAGCTTTGACACCAACCAGACTACCTATACTATCAGTAACTTTTTTAAGATCTAGCGTAGCTCCAACATCCGTAACTTTCTTATCAATATTTGTAAGTTCAGTAGCATTTGCAGCATTGCTAACTTTTACTGTTACACCTGCTTTAATGTCCGCAAGAGAACCAGCTATCGCATCAGCTTTGTCAGTTATTTTTGTATATGAAACAGAGGTAGCGTCTTTTTTAACTGTTGCTAAATTAGTGATATCTACTTCACCAGTTAACACAACAACTTTGTCTTTAAATAGTGCAGTTGTTAATCCAGCCACATTGCTAGCACTGTCTTTAACCGTGTAACTTCCACCACTAAGTTTAACTGTAGCGTTTGTTAAATCATCCGCATCTAAGGTAGCCGCTTGAGCATTTAGGTCGATTTCAGTAACTTTTGAATCAAGTTTGACAATTGATAAATCCTTATCACTACCATTACCCTGAAGCTTTGCTGTGACTGAAGTTGCACCTGTTAAGGTTAATGTTTGGCCATGAGTTAGTGCAGAAACATCGTCTACTACTGCTCCGGAGAAAGAAGATGGCTGAGCATCTACAATTTTCTTGTAGTTGGCAGCATTAGACACCTCTCCACCTTTTAATTTTACTATTCTAGATTTCAGAGCTGATGTATTTCCTGCAAGTTCAGCAGCAGTATCAGTAACAGTTGTGAGGGTTAGTGTTGCACTTACCGTGGCGACTCTAGCATCAATATCTGCTGCTTCCTTGGCTTCAGCTTCTGTATTGATTTTAACCGCTACATCTTTTTTTATGTCTGAGAGAGAACCCGCAATCTTTGCAGCAGTATCGGTTAGTTTAGTGTAAGTAATTGCTCCTGATTTAGCTGATATTGTAGCTAAATGATCAACAGTAGCTTCATTGGTAATTGTTATAGCTTTCCCAGTGAATTTAGCTGCAGCCAATCCAGCAATATTTGCATCAGAATCCTGTATAGAATATGTTCCTGAACCAGTTATAGATTTTGCCAAGTCAGTTGCATCTAAAATTGCAGTTTGATTATTAAGGTTTATAGCTGTAACTTTTGCATGCAGATCAGTTGAAGTTAAATCTTTGTCAGTACCGTCAGACTGAAGCTTTGCTGTTACCGAGGTTGCACCAGTTAAACTGAGTGTTTTAGCTGTTGTTAAAGCACTAACATCATCAAGTACAGCACCTTTTACGGTACTTGCAGCATCGCCATTTAAAGCGTGGGTTAGTATTTGGTCGTATTGTTGAGCGGTTGCGGTTGATTTATGGAGAGTGATGTCTCTTTTGCCATCATTCCAACGAGAAGCGTTTTCCAGAGTAACATTAACTCTATCCTGTATCTTTGTGTAAGTTAAAGAGTTTACAAGAGCTTTAGTATCCTTTAAGACCTTCATATTTGTGGCATCTGTAAATTCAGCATCCACTTTTTTATTCAGCAAAGATTTATTTGTATCAAAATTATCTACATTATCTTTAATTTTATAAGAAACATTGGAAGTATTTACGATATCTCTTCCCACTATATTGTCGAAGTCTAAGACAACATTTTTCTTCCCGTTTAGATCGAGGAATTTAACACTGGAATTAAGTGTTTTAGCTGTAATATTTTGGTTATCACTTTCGAGTTGAGCAGTTACTTTAGAAGCTCCTGTTATTGTAATTGCCTCGGATAATTTAGTTACTGTATCCACAACTTCACCAACGAAGGAGGTTGGACTTTCATCTAGGATTTCTTTATATTTAGCTGCTGTTGTATTTCCAGTTAATTTAACAGTCTTGCTGCCTAGTAAAGTTTTAACTTTGATTAATTCAGCAATATTATCTGTTACGTTAGGGGCTACTAATGTCGCCCCTCCTTTGACTACCCCAACTCTATCGTTGATAGTTTTTAGGTTCGCTCCATTAGATTCATCGTTGATTGTAACAGTAACTCCAGCTTTAATTTTATCTGTAGCTCCAGCTAGGGTTGAGGATTTATCGGTAAGCTTTGTATAACCTACAGATGCAGCACCATTGGTTGTTAATGTTCCAATATCAGTAATATTTGTGGCGTCAGTTAAGGTAACTGCTCTTCCGTTGTAGTACTTTTTATCTAATGCAACTACGGTATTATTTGCGTCTTCTACTGTAATTGAACCACCAGCAAGAGTTACACTATCACCAAAGTTTAAAAGATCTTGCGCGTCAAGTTTCGCAGCTTGTCCATTTACATTGATAGCACTTACATTTGAATTTAGTGTTTTTTTAGTTAAATCGGCATCGCTACCGTCGACTTTTAATTCAACTGTAACTGTTGTTGTTCCAGCAAAAGTAAGGGACTTGCTACTTTGAAGATTCTCAACTGAGTCAGTTACTTTTGCACTTGTAATAGTACCTGCAGATCCAGTTCTTGCAGTTTTTATTGCTTCTTTACGCAAGTCGTCGTAATTACTATATGAAATACCTGCTAAATCATTAATCTCGAGAGAAGCTCCTTGAAGCAATGGCTTTTGTGCAAGCATTGCAGTTGAACTATCTTTAATCTTGGTGTAAGTGAGATTTGATGCAACATCTGAAATTTTCTTAAGATCAGTAATGCCAGGGACTTCTGTGGCCTGATCAATAGTCACATCAGCACCTGTTGCAAGAGCAAGTGTAATACCTGTTGCATTGATATTACCTGCAGTGTCAGTAATTTTTGGGATAGTTAAAGTCGATTTACCTGCATCTGCTGCTTTTTTTAACTTATCTAGAATATCAATCTTGGGTGAATCGCTAACAGTTACTTTGACCCCATTTTTGAAAAAGGATGCACTATTATCATCTAGATTTTTTGCAGTATCTTTTGCTTTCGCAAAATTGAAGGCTGCAGCCTTGTTTGTAGTTACTATGTCAGAGATGTTTTTTGCAGTAACTTCGTCAGTGGACAACGCAGCAACAGTTTTTCCTTGGATAACTGATTTAGCTGATGTCTTTGCAAGGTTGGTTACAGAGTCACTAAAAGCATAACTTCCTGCTCCTGAGATAGTTTTACCGGTAGCATTTGCGATACTAAATACTGCTGTTTGGCCATCTAAATCTATATCTGAAACTTGATCATCTAATGTCTTTAAAGAAATATCTGCTTTGCCTGCTTCCAGGACAAGAGTAACTTTTTCTGCACCTTCGAAATCTATTGAAGAATCAAGTGCATCAATACCGTCCTTAACATTTTTTGCCTTAACTGAACCTGAACCAATAATAGTTTTTAGATCAGTAAATTGTTTAGCAGTAATGTTGGCATCTGTAATTTCTACATCAATATCTTTGTAATGAGTAGCAAGGTTTAGCTTATTTATATTGGTAATATTGTCTTTAAATTTTGTATAACTTACTTTGCTTAAACCAACTTGATCGATAATTTTCTTTAATTGGTCATGGTTAATAGCTCCACCACTCTCATCAACCGTAACTGTTTTATCAGCAGATTTAATAATTGATAATGAATCAGCTTTTTCAAGTTCACTTGGTAAGTCTTTAATACCGTAGTCTCCACCAGCATTATTTACGATGGTTCTCCCAGTTAGGTTTTTGATATTAAATTTAGCTGTTTTGAAACCACCAAGATCAATTTTAGTAACCTTGCTATCTAGATTTACTCCTGTTAGATCAGTCTGACCAGACTTCAGCTTGGCAACAATTGTCGCATTTCCACCTGCATTGGTAGTTGTTAGATTTGATGGATCATCAACAATAGTACCGGTAATTGTTCCACTACCACCAACTTTTGTTTTAAGAGCTTCGAATTTGGTTTTTGAGGAATCACCTGTAACTGTAATCGCAAGATCTTTTACTAAGGATGTAGCTACACCATCGAATCCTGAAATGGAGTCTTCAACTTTTGTGTAAGTGAATTTCCCAGTTCCAGATAATGCGTCAATAGCTTTTTTAATATCAGAAATTTCTTTTACAGTTCCTGATTCTGATGTCTCATCAACTTTTATATCTATATCTTTAACGATGTCAGCTGTATTTGCAGCTAATTTTTCTGCGGTATCTTTAATGCTTGAGTAAGTTAGAAGTGATCCAACACTACCACCATTAACTGAAGCTATTTTTGTTTGAATATCATTGATTTCTTTAGTTGTTGGATCTGAAGTATTTTTAAGTTCAACTAAAGCACCCTTCACGATAGTTTGTAAATCGGCGGCAATTGTTGCAGCATCGTCGCTAATTTTTGTGTACTTGAGAGATGTAGGATTCTTAGCTAATACTTTTTTGGCTGTTGCAACATCTATAACTGAATCTTTTAAAACTACAGGTCTTCCTGTATCTAAGAAAGATGCAAAGTTATTACCTGCATCAATAACATTTGAAGCATTGTCCTTAATGGTAAATGTAATTTTAGAACTACCACCATCTATTGAAGTATAGGTTTTACTAGTTAATGTCTTTGCTTTACTTAAGTCAATTTCATCATCAACAGTGAAGTTTATTTCATCTTTTCTTAGCTTATCTCCTGAAGAATATTCGATGATATCATCATAATTACCTTGTACTTCAACCTTAATAATTGGATTAGCCCCTTTTCTGTCAGCAAAGAATTTTTTGAGTAAAGTTCTTTCATTAGTATCGCTAGAAACATTTACCTCACTTCCATTTGCTGGTGTGATTACAACCTTCGCAGCGTTAGTAAGAATTCCAGCTACTTTACTGATATTATCTGCAGTATCAACAACAGTGTGGTCTGTGATGTCATTAATTATTGGTGATAGAGTTTGAACATCAGCAGGAGCTAATGTTTTACTTGCAGCTAAATCATATGCAACCTTGCTTGCTGCATTTGGTTTTCCCGCTTTAGCGTCTACAAGCTTAGAGGCATCATCAAACAAGTTAAAAGTAAATTTACCAGTATTGGTATGTCCATCAAGCATTTCAACAGCTTCGCTAACTTTTAAGTTATTTGATACTGAAACTTTGACAGCTTCTTTAATTGCAAGATCTGTTTCTGCGCCAGTTGCGGATACAGCTGCAGCATTATCACTGATGTTGTAAGTAATTGCTTTGGTAAAGGCAGAAAGTGTTTTCGCCTGAGCTATATCGGCATCAGTTGAAGCTTCCACTGCAGTAGCCATAGCAAGTACAGTAGTTGTTAATTTTGTTGCTAAATCGGAAGCAGAACTCTTTATTTTCTCAAAGGTAGGAGTTATTCCAGCCATTTTAGAAATTATTAATGCATTATCAATTGAAGTATCGCCAGTAACTTCAACTTTAAAATCATCTGCTGAGGAAGTTTTTAAGGCCTTTACTTGTGTAGCGTTACCTTTGACTTTATCTATAGCACCTGTAACACTGACTTTTCCAGCAGTTTTATCTAATAATGCTGCAAATTTTATTCCATTAGCTGCTCCAAGATCGAATTGTTGGCCTCCAGGTACCTGCGCAACAATCTCTATTAAATCCTTTGAACCACTAGTATCAAGGCCATTGAATGCTGATGTACCATTTACGAGAATACTTCCGACTAATTTTCCAGATATCACACCAGTGTGGGATGCATTTTTAGCAAGTGTATTAAGATCAGAAATTACAGAAGCTGGATTAGTACTGGTTCCGATATTTATTAATGCATCAGCATCAGCTGCTATAACAGCTGCGCTTCCTGCACCAACGAATTGTGCTGCGGTTCCAGTCATACCTGCCGCAGAAAAATCTATAGTACTTGCAGAAGTTTTATTCAGAAGAGTCTGAACTTCGGTAAATGAAGCTGAATCTTTTGCAATAAAGGTTATAACATCACTATTGCCTGTTTTTAATTTACTTAATTCATCTACAGTATTTTCGAATGTAGCTGTAATGTTACCTACAGTATTAGAACCCGTTCCGGTATAATCAAGAATTTTGTTTGTGGCTCCAATATCGAATGCATTGATTATTTTACTATTTGATATTTCTACATCAACCGCATCTGTTTTATCGATAATAGCTTTTAAACCATCAGAAATATCTTTTGCTTCTGTTGCAAGTTCGCCAATACTATCTTTTACACCTTTGGCATAATCAACAGTACCAGTAGTAGCTCCTGCGATGTTTGAGCCTTCTTGTACAGTGACATCTTCACCGAGAGTAACGTTAAATGCTGACTTAGAATCTTTAGCTATAGAACCGGCAGTAGCACCTGTAACTTTTGTCAAAGTTCCATTTAGTACAGTAATATTTGAGTCTTTTATGTAACTATCAAGTCTTGTTAAAACATCTGCACCTGCATCTGCTGCTACTGAACCAAAGTCAAGAGTTATTTTGTGTCCAGATCCAGTAATTTTGAAATTCTTAGTAGCAGTTAAAAAATTAGTACCACCTGATTTAAGAGTACCGGTGACGGCGCCTTCATTACCGCTTGAATCTAAAAGTGCATTAAAATCAGTAACTTTATTTTCAGAATCAAGGATTTGAGTACCTATATCTAATGGGATATCAGTGGTCTTAGTTTTGAAGTCTTTGTATGCAGTTGAAAAATTTCCACCTCCAGCAACGATTTTTGTTAACGTCGTTTCTGTTAAACCTAATCCGGAACCAAATTTGACTTCAGATTTGGAAGTCATTTTTGAAACTTTATCAAAAGTATCAAGATCAGTAGTACCAGTTGTAATCTTGATATCAAGATTTCCGCCCAAGGTAGCTCGAACTGCTGCGATCTCTGATGCCTTTCCCTCAATTGTAGAGGTAAGTACTGCGCTGCCTATGTTTTGTGCAACTAGAGATACATTATTATATTGAGTTGGTGTGGATTGAATATCGTTGGTTGCTACTGCAGAGGCTTTTTTCAGGATCGCAGTATTTCCTGTTATCGAATCTTTTAGTTTAACCCCACTGTCTAATAGTGAATAAGTTAAGTTTGTAAGAGTCGCTCCTGCATCGACAATAGCTGCAACTTCAGCAACAGTTGGATTGGTGATGGTTGCAGTCACATTTGCTTTATTGTAGTCAGCAAGACGAGTAACACGATAATCAGTTAATTGATTAAGTACCTCAGAACCACTACCAGTTAGTGGCTGTGCAATTTTTATTGAACCTGTATATAGCTTTTTGGTGTCTGTTTCACTAGCTAGTAAATTGATAAATTGAGTCGAATTAAGTTTTATGATATCTCCACTTATTAGTTTTACGGAAGCTATTGTTGAGGGGAATTTCTTAGAAGTTAAATATGAAGCTATGTTAGCTTGTGTATCTTGAATTGCTTCATCGCTTGGATTGCTCTTAGCATCAAATGCAGCAAGTGTAATTCCGCTTGATGTATTAACTGCAGAAAGGATTGTTGAAGCTTCTTGATCAGTATTTGTATTAATATCAGAGACTGCCGTAGTTATTGCAGTTTTGTTATCGTCAATTGCTTTTTTGTTTGCATCAATCTTGTCAGTGATAGTTTTTGTATTATCAGTAATTGCGGTTTTGTTACCAGAAATTGCATCTAATATTTGAGTAAAAATTGTATCCTGCTTAATTGTCGCGGTAACGCTAGATACTAGTTTCCCACTTAAATCTGTATATGCTCTGTATTGATCTCTGTTAAGAGTGATATCTTTGCCATCAATTTCAACAAAATCTATTTTTCCAGTTTCGTTAGCTTTTGTTTGAGCACCAGGAATAGTTGCTGATTCAATAAAGTTAGCTATTGCAGAGGCCCTATCAACAATTTTGATAGGCATGTATGTTGAATTAGTTCCGTAATTAGATGAAGACTGTACTTTTTTATCTAGTAAATTTGATGCAGCTGCAGCAGTAAGGGTAAGAGCCGAATCGTCAACACCAGTTCCTATTAATTTTGATTGATCAGTTAGAACAAGTGTGGTTACTCTGTCATCAAGTAAATCTTCATTGAGGGCATCAACAATATTTTTTTCAGTATCCTTGATAACAACATCAGCTGAATAATATTTAGGTAAATTTCTGAATTGATCAAAACTAACTTCTAATACAGAACTTGTAGTTGCGATAGATTTGATATTGTTAGAAACAGCATTATCTAAAAGAGTTCCAATATTTGTATTTGAGTCAGAGATTTTAACCTTTCCATCAATTCTTGAGTCCAAAACATCAAGTTGAGCTGACTTAAGTGTTAATTCACCACCATCAGTAATTTTTAGTGTTATTCCTGTTGGGAAATTAGATAGTGAACTGCCATATTTATCAACTATATCCTGGATTTCTGATGCTTTTCCACTAACGATGAGTTCAATATTTCCTATTTCTTTAAAAGCAATTTCATCTGTAAGGTTGGACCATGTTGCCTTATCAGTTTTACTAAAATTAGCTCCTGATAATGCTCCAATATATTGATCCCAAGTAAGTTCAATCGCTTCTGAATCATTTGTACTTGTGATCCCTTTGATGTAATCCTTAACTGGTATAACTGCTGAATCAGTGCTAGTTAAAAGAGTTTTAATATTATCTGCTGTGTCAATAATATTAACACCAGAAGGAAATGCATCCTTTATTAAATCAGAAGCAGAAACAGCATCTAACTTAGCAAGACTTATAAAGGCCGAACTACTCAAACCATTTTTTCCATAATCGCTACTTAAATCAACTGATAATGAAACAGTTTTGCCTGTAGGTTTATTAGAGATGACATTTGATAAAGCTATAACTTCCGAGTCAGTTGTAACTGAGGAAGAGATAGTGTATGTAGTGATTTGATCAACTAAGTTTGTTTTATCAGTTAATTTTGATGCAAATGTGCCAGCGGAGGATATTAAACCAGCGGATTGAAATTCACTAAGACTTCCAGTTACCTTGATATCTGATTTATTACCATCACTTTTAAGAACTTCAACTCCATCTGTATCAGACCAGTTTGCGTTCTGTACTCCGTAATCTAATTTGTAAAAAGTTGCAGCATCTATTATGAGTGGATTACTGTCACTTACAACAATTTTGGAAAATGATAGAGCTTGACCCTCACTAAATGCTTTTAAACCTAAAGCAATATTTTCGGCTGTATCTTTAAGTTGTTGAACTCCTCCCAATCCGTTCCATGGTTTAACACCCATTAAAGGTAATCTGAGTGCTTGAGCAACGTTTAATTCAACATTTCCTCTGAAGTAATAACCGGAACTTGATACTGGTGATGATTGAGTTGCAGTTGTACTTCTAGTGTTACCGAGTCTGTTTGTTCCATCATAATCTGCCTTAAAATCTCCCTGCTCTAATCGAATAAATGTATCTGATGCGGTCGTTCTGGGATTAAGAGCCGGTACATCACTTGCAACGCTTAAGTTGGCCAACTCCGTTACAGATATCTTTGATGCATTACCAGCTGCAAGAATTTTTGCAAATCTTGAAGCAGAAATATTAACTTTAATTGTATTCCCGAGGTCGCTTAGAAAGTTTCCAGAACCTGAAGTGATAGTTGGTTTGGAACCAAATGAAGTACCTAGAGTTAATGTACCCTTCCCTGCGAACGCAATATTATTTGAGATTGTTGTGGTATCAAAAGCATTAAGACTGTTAATTTTTGTACCAGATACATCTCCAGCTTCCACTATAAATGAAGATGAAAGTGAAGATAAGTCTGAATCGACAAAGAAACTAATATTATTTTCTGCAAGATAGTCGTAAAAACTTGCGTTTAGAGTTGCTGAAGAATTATTAGCAAATGCCACCTTGAGAGTGGAGCCTGACTTTGCGGAAGCTATGTCTGTCTTGGCTTTAGTTATTGAAGAAAAATCAGAAAGACTATTAAAACTACTTGGAGATCCAACCAATATTACTTCGTCAATAGATCTACTACTAACAATTTCCTTTAAATTTGAAAGTACTAATCCTTCGAGGGTTACAACTAACTTAGTGGCCATTAAACTTTTGCAAAAATAGTCTAGAAGTCTAGAAAAATAGACTTCATGAAATACTAATAGGTATTTTTTTCATTTGTGCTTAAGTATCAGCATTTGCTGTTTATATTTTTGGACTTTTCGTTTGATTTTTAAAGCTCGAGGGGAAAATATTTTTTTTTAATAATTAATATTGATAATTATTATTTTTTGTTGATGGCATTCTTAGAAAAAAGAAAATTAAAAATTTTTCTTGGTAAATAACTTGTAAGCATTGAATTTTTAAGTTTTTAAATTTATATAATTTATTTGTTAAATTATTTTATTATTTATTATAAATTAAAGAGAAAAAAAGAATTTTTTAGAATTTAATTTAAAAAAAAATATATTCCTAAAAAAAAAAGCAGAGGAAAACTTACTTTACATTTTGTAGCAGAAACAAAATCTTAAATTCTCCTTTTTACTACTTTTTAACAAACTAAGTAGGTATTGGGGTCAAAGATTTTGTTTTTCGAGCAATGACTAATACTCTCTTAACTGCTCCTGTATTTGCTTAGATGGCAATGGTTACAATAAAACAATTTGGTTCCTAGAAGAAATTAATATGGCTTTTCCTTAAGATTTCTATTATGGATAGGATTAATTTTCTTAACAGTTTTTAGTTTGTTATTTTACGCTAATTCTTTACTTAGGATTTGATAATAATTAAATTTGAAAAATTCTAAATATTTAAAATTAAGTTTTACGATAGCTATCTCTTCAAAAGGTAAAAATTAGTATCTAAATTTAGGGATTTGATTTTTTTACAAAATTCGCTTTCATTAATATATAGTTTCTTTTTTTATGTTAATGCCCCAATCAACTTTAGAAAGTTTATTATTTTTCTTAGTTTTATCACTTTTGGCAACTTACCTAGTTAATTTGAAGTATTCAAATAATTTGAAAACTCAAAAATAGTGCAAGGTGATTAAAAATTGATTTTTATATTCTTTTCAAATAATTTTTAATATAAGACTCTCTTACATTAATTTTTGAGCTTTTATTTTTCCATTCTTAAAATACTTGATGTATACATTTTGAGATGGATATATTAGTTTAAATTTGTTAATCTTTTTTGGAGAATTGCTTTTAGCATTTATAAATCTGGAAATTATTTTAATTTTAGAAAAATATATAGCTTTTTAGAAAAATATATAGCTTTAAATTTTCATGTTATTTTTAGGTGAATTTAATTTTTTATTGTATAAATCAATTCAAATATATTCCTAATAGTAATTTAAGTTAGTTTTTTTTAAATTTATTATGATTAATATTCTACTCAGACCTCTGGAGATATATGTTCTCTCAATCGCATTTTTTTTCTCTATCTCATTCGATAGAAATCTAAACCTTAATGATGTGGAAGATTCTCCAGTAAAGAAACTTTTGGAAAATATACATCTAATATTAGATTCTTTTACTAATTATGAGCATCCATTAGGGGCTTTTTTTTTAATATTCATAGTAGGGGTAATAATTTGGGTTCTTTTGGGTAAAGACTCAAGGTTGGCAAGTGATATTTATGGAGTTATTTTAAGTTTTGCATGGTTTTTAGAGCTAATTTCAATGAATTTGCTTTTAGTTTCTCCTTTAAAGGATCCGGTTTTACTTTTGGTTGAATTAATATTATTTGTTCCCATAGTTTTGATTGGCTTTTCATGGTGGTACTGGAGACTAAATCATTTATCAAGAATTGGAAAAGGTAAAGAGGCAATTTCATTTAACAAAAAGCCAACCCCATTTAGCTATTTCGCGAAAACAGCTTCAGTTGTTGTTAGTGATACAACTGAACATGGAACTTGTGAAACAGATGTGGCTCGTAGCATTAGAATTCTAAATGGTTTTGTGGTTTTAGATATTTTTGGATTAACTCTTTCAAGAGCTATTGGTCTAATAATTACTTAAAAATAAAAATTTTATCAAAGAATTTTAAATGTATTTTTGATGATACCTAATTAAAATTATTTGGAAGATTCATATGTATTCTTTTGCCAAATTACCTTATATTAAATTTAAAAAACTGACTACAAATTAGCAACTGGTGGTAAAGAGTTTTTTAATTTATACAAAAATAAAACTTTTTTTTTATTTTTCATATTGGGCTTATAAAATTGCCTAATTTAAATTTTTAAATAAAGAGCAAATAAAAAGTAAATTAAGTTAATTTTTTTTATTAAGTTTTTTTGAATAGATTTCACCTTTCATAAGATTCAAATAATCTTACCTTTGACAAACTATGTTTTCTTATTTTTCCATACAAATACTTGAATAAATGAACTTTCAATAATTTGACCTTTCCAAGGTTAGGAGAATAGAAATTATTTATTGGAAACTTTTAAAAGAAAAATTATCTACTAAATTTTGTATATTGACACTTTGGAGAGTTGTTGTAATTTTGGATTAGAAAAATAACTTTTATGAAAAAAATTAATAAAAAATATACTGAAATAATGCTTCAGGCTGATAATGCAGTTGGAAGAAAAGAAGTAGTTCGGTTACTAAAAAAAGCTGCAATGGTAATGTCAAAAGATGAGGAAAACTTGGCTGCATAAATTAGAAAAACTATTTTATTAGATTGAGCAAGAATCAAAAAAGAATAATAGATAATATTTTAAACATAGAACAAATTAATGTAATTGTTGATTTAAACCATAAAAACCTTTATTTTTAATCTTTTTTTTTATTAATTTCTCCTTTTTTAAAGTTTGCAAATTATTGATTAAAGCATCTTGATTTAAATACTTAAAGAATTTTACTTTATCCCTCTTTTTTAATAAAAAAGTTTTAGGTAATTAATACCTTGTATTCTTGAACTTTTTAAAGCAAGATTTAGAAACCTAGGATTTCTAAATAATGATTGAAAATTTCAAAGATAACTCTGAAAAATTTAGAGATTGCGATTCCGAACTATTACTTAGGATTATAAATAAGACATCAGTCGAGAATATGAAAAATTATGATAAAGAACTATTCGTAGATGAAAATTGGAAAATTAATTCAAAAAATATTAGTGATATAGTGCCTTCAGATAATTCAAATTTGAAAAAAATATTATCAGATATTTTTCCTAATAAAAAAATAGTGATTCAGGATGGTAATGATGGGTCGCAAACAATTTTATTATCTTAGTTTAAGTAATAATAAAAGCTTATTTATCTTATTCATTAAATATTTATTTTTTTGAGAAAAATTAGTTAAAGTTACTCTCGCGGAATTTTTTTGGAGATGTTATTGTTCACTAACGTTCATCCAAGTTTATATCTCTGGACGCATGATATGGGAGTAGGGAACGGGATTCTCATTAACTGCAAAAGACCATGAATAACCTCTTACAAATAAGAGAAAAAATCAAAAGATCCAACAGGCTCTACGAAGCGCAACTTTTGGCAATAAAAAATGGAGAAGTTACTCCATACAGAAGATCCGTCTTTGAAAAAAGAATCAGGAACACAAAAAAAGAAATCGAATCAAAAGATTCAAAAAATTAAATTCTTATTTGTAACTGATCAAAAAAAAAGAGGGATTATACCCTCTTTTTTTTGTTTTTATAAAAACAACTTAATTATTAACTTATTTTTCCGATTATCGATTAATAAAAGAAAATAATTTTGACAGATTTTCTATTGCTTTCAATTATAAAAATGGCAAATTTAATTTAGAAATTAAGAGGTAAAGAATGTTTTTTAAAAAGAAAAATAAACAATTTAAAATCTCACCCAATAAATCAAATTTAGATCAAGTTTTATGGTTTATAGAAAATTTTTTACCACAGAAGAATGACCGAAGCGTACAAAAAAAAATGTATATGGATAATCTTGAAGCAGAGACTATTAAAAAATTCTCTAAATTAGTGTCTATCCGTTCTAAAACATTATTGCCAACTACAAAAAATACGACAATATCCTTTACCTTAGGTAATTGGGCCTTACCTTATCTGAAATTGCTTAAGAAAATAGGAATAGCTAAGTAAAAGAATAGTGATGTACTAGGATAAGGTATCCTGCAAATAGAAATAAATAGAAAAAAAATGAAAATAAATCTTTACTGAGTTCTTTCCACAATTTAAGGAGGAATACTTACTTTACATAAAAAATACAATTGCTAAGTTTAAAATAAGTGAACTATTCATTATGTTTCTAAATTATCTGCCTAGTGAGATGGTTGAAGTTGTTGGTTTAACAATAATCTTTTCATTTCTAATTGGTACTATACTAATTTTGTTATTTACATCAGATCAGGCAAATACAAAGAATCTATATTTAAAGAAGGCTAAATAAATTCTAAATAATTTATCCTTATTAAAAGGTCTATTTTTAAAATAAAATTAACTCGCAGGTGTAGAACATAATTTTTAACATTGAGATATAAATAAATTTAAGATTATGGGCGAAGCCAAAAGAAGAGAGGAACTAGGATTGCCGCCTAGACAAAAAAAAATTGAATTAAATAAATCTGATAGATATTTTTCATGGCTTCCAATTACCAAATCAAGAATCAAGAAATACCCTTATATGGGTGTAGCAACAATGGCATTGGGAGCGATAATTTTCTTAGTCAGTGGCGGGGCAAATAGAATTAATTAGTTAGATTTTGGCTTGGCTTAGAATATATCTAAGATTTTCTTTGTAATAGTTTAACGCCAGATATTATTGAGATTATTGAAGCTNTACCAAGAAATATCGAGTAAAAAGGTTGCAAATTAATAATGCCNAAATTACCNGTATGCCATTTTATTAACCAAAAAGCATCTANNCCTANTGGTTGAAGAATACTATAAATAGTCCCAGATACAATAGTAATTAGTAANGGGATTGCTGAAATTGCGGTTATTTTTCNGTGAATTTTTCTTTNATTNNTTTTTAATTTTTCCATCTATTTCCTCAAATANANATGTAATTCTTTTTCGTTTTTGCANGGCATCCATTTATCTTGATTCTTATGTATNCCTTCGCAACCAAGTTCTAAAGATCTNTTTTTCGGCCTCCTCTTCAGAAAGAAANGTACCCCTCATATGTGCATNCGAATAACTATTNAAATTNAGAGATAAGGAAAATAAAAAAATAAAAAATTTAAAATTTCTAAGAAAAAAATGCATTATTTCAAATAAGTATTTGTATTAAGGAGAGATTTTATCAAATAGTTTTGTTTTGCCATTTTTACTAAATGAAACTACTTTGTAGTTNTCATAATCATGAGAGTGNGANTCGTGAGAATGNATNTCCATCCCTGGAGANCCNAGTGGCATGCCNGGAACTGCNATCCCNTTNATATTTGGTTTTTCTCTAAAAAGTTTGTTGATTGATTCAATNGGGACATGTCCTTCAATCGTATAGTTAGCTATTTGNGCAGAGTGACATGATCTCAGATTATTGGGNATTTGATATTGGTTTTTAATTACTGAAACATCCTCAACNATATTATCAAAAACTTCTAATNNATTATCTCTTAAATGATTNATCCATTTTTTGCAACAACCACATGATGCTGATCTGTAAGAAACAACTTTTGGGATATCTATATTTTCTTGCGTAGCTGCACTAATCCTATGAATGTTAATTGTATTTGCAAAAAGCATTCCAGACGAAATTAGATAATTTAAAAATCTGGATTTAATAAATACTTTATTAATTGCCATACAAATTAAGACGATTAAATTTAATATTAAATCAACAATAAAAGAAAATTTATAAAAGTGCTATTTAATCAAAATCAAGACACTCATAATTGCCATTAAAAGATTTTCGATAAAACTAATAATTCCCAAAGGAGTTTTTGCATATCCACCAATACATGCACAATTTAATTTTAAT
>FUFK010718675.1_pt1 | contig 15862 bp, 18 predicted proteins | sample 1021851 | NCBI WGS metagenome assembly FUFK01 (sample SAMEA51879418, study PRJEB19060) | metagenome | reverse complement strand
TAAACACAAGACTACAAGCCTTTAAAACAGCATTAGAAAATGTCGATTCATCTTCTATCTCTTTCCCACTTAATGTGAATTTTGAGAGATATTGGATTGATAATGAATCTGTTGAAGGTTTTGATAAAAGTTTTATTCTTTAAAGTTTACTTTTACAACATTTTTCTATAAATATTCTTTATGTCTTTAGAAAAGTATATCAAAGTATACCCAGCAATAACTGATCCAAAAACTATTGGTAAGTTTATACAATATTTAAATAAAACTTTTGAAGACAAAAAATTTGTTTCAGGGGGTATAGCTGGTGGTCATAAAAAACAAGATATTGTAGATAAAAAAGTTAGAGATGTTGATATTCTAGGTCTAACACAATTAAATGATTCCTTGAGCAATGTGCATTGGTGTAATTATTTAAACTTTTTAATTATTAACCAAATGAGAAACTACATTAAAGAATTTCCAGATATTCGAGAGGCAGGTATTATGGACATGCAAGCTCTAAGGTATGGAATAGGAGGTCATTATCAATTTCATGTTGATGACGGACCAACCTTTAATAGAAAATATAGTTCTATCTTAATGTTAAATAATGATTTTGAAGGTGGAAGTTTATGTTTTAACTTAGATGGAAAAATAATAAAAATGGAAACAAAACCAGGACATGTAGTTATTTGGCCAAGTAATTTNATGTTTCCGCATGCAGTTGAACCATTAACTAAAGGAGTGAGATATTCAGTAGTATCATGGATGCGTTAATTAAGGGATATAAACACATTAAAAATTTTCTTTCAAAAGAAGAAATAGATTTATTAACTCATTACTCAAGACTAAAACATAGAACTAACTTTACTAGTTTTGATACCGAGCAAAGTGATCAAGGTGATACTATGTTTTATGGTGATCCTGTAACTGATGCTTTATTAGTTACTAAAAAAGATTTGATGGAAAAAGAAACAAATTTAAAATTACTTCCTACCTATACCTTTTGGAGAATGTATACTTATGGAGCAGACTTAAAAAAACATAAAGATAGACCATCATGTGAATATAGTGTAACTGTTAAAATAAATTCTGATGGCGTTAAATGGCCTATTTACATGGAAGGTGCAGCAATAGAGTTAGAAAATGGTGATGCTGTTATTTATAGAGGATGCGATTTAGCACATTGGAGAGATAACTTTGAAGGTGATTGGCACGCACAAGTTTTTTTACACTATGTAAATGCAAACGGCCCTCATAAAGAATGGTACAAAGATAAAAGAGTATTATTAGGAACAACAAAAGGTTAAATGAAAATAGAACAAGATAATAAAACAGGTGGAGCAGATATAGTATTTACATGGAGAGAGGTATGGATAATTATTAAATATAGAAGATTAAGATTTGACCAAGCAGGTTTCAAAGCTTTTAGTGGAAAACTTTTAAAATGCATAATGGATTGGAATTTGAACTTTGATATTCCACTAATCAAACAAGTAGAACAAAAAGATATTGTAGGTCCAGATGCTAAAACAAATAAATAAAATTATACAAAAAAAGATAGAACGAGAAATGTTTCTTCATGAAGTAACTTTGGAAGTAAACTCTGATTATTTCATAAATGAGATAGAAAAAAAACTAGCAGAAAAAAATTTAAGTTATAGAACAAATGTAGAGGGTAAAATGACTACATGGAATGCGTTTGTAGATGACCCTAATTTTATACAAGTTCTTAAATCTGGATTAGATGCTTTAACAAATCATATAGAATACGAGCATGTATATTTAGCAGATGCTTGGGGTATAAAGATTGATAAAAATGATTATACAAAATTACATGATCATGCATCGTCTATGTATTCAGGTATATTGTATTTAAATGATGTAGATCAAAAATTAGTATTTCCTGAGTTAAATATGAGTATAACTCCTAGAAAAGGAACTTTTATAAGTTTTTCAGCATGGTTAAAACATAAGGCAGATCCTAATCAAGGAGAAACCAAATATGCAATTCCTTTTAATTTAAACCCCGCACAGCACAAATCTTTCAAGCCTGATTAGAATTTTCAAGATATTTAAAACTGTAATATAAAATGATATAATGCATCATGGCTTTAACAAAGGTAAACATAGCACCAGGGTTTGATAAACAATCCACACCTTCAGACGCAGAAGGTCGTTGGGTAGATGGTGACAATGTAAGATTTAGATATGGCGAGCCTGAAAAAATAGGTGGTTGGGAAGCTTTAGTAGACAATAAAATAGTAGGTGCTGCTAGAGGACAGCATGTTTGGGCAGATACCGATGGCAAAAGATATGCTGCAATAGGCACTGACAAAGTTTTAGTTATTTATTATGAAGGTGCTTTCTATGATATTACTCCCCTAGAGACAGACAACTTTCAAACAGGTGCAAGTATAACAACGGCCAACGGACAAACAAGTGTTACTATAAACACAACAGGCGCACATAATTTAGAAGTAGGAGAGATTACAACTTTTGCAAACGCTGGGTCTTTTGATGCTTCTAACACAGTTTACACAGCATCAGATTTTGACAATAAACTTTTTGAAGTACAAACTGTTCCAACCACAACTACTTTTACAATCACGATGCCAACCCTTGAATCAAAGTCGGGCGTGACTACAAATGGAACTTTAGATGTTAATCCATATGAGCCTGTTGGACCATTAAATCAAACTTACGGATACGGTTGGGGCACATACCTCTTTGGAGGACGATCTATTGCAGCAACCACAACAACAATAAATAATGGTGGAAACATGTTAGTTGGTGCTTCATCAGTTGTTTTGACAAGCACGGCAAACCTACCATTAACTAACGGTAAATTAAGAATAGGCTCTGAAGATATGAGCTACACAACCAACACCACAGGGACAAACACCATCAGTGGAATAACTCGAGGCATAAATGGAACGACAGCTGCAGAGCACACTAACGGTGCAACTGTTACTGACATAACTGATTTTGTTGGATGGGGAGATGCTTCAGCTTCAAGCACAGTAACGATTGAACCTGCTAATTGGTCTTTTGATAATTTTGGAAGTATTTTAATTGCTACAATACACAACGGTAAAACATTTACTTGGAATCCTGCTGCAGGCAATCCGTTAAATACCAGAGCTGCTATTGGCACGGGAATGCCAACAAGATCTGTTATGACAATAGTCTCTGACAGAGACAGGCATTTATTTCATTTAGGAACAGAGACCACTATTGGCACTCCGTCAACACAGGATAAGATGTTTATTAGATTTTCTGATCAAGAGAGCACCAGTGATTATGCACCAACATCAACGAACACCGCAGGAACATTTAGATTAGATGACGGAACTAGAATCGTAGGAGCTTTTAAAGGTAAAGATTATATTTTAGTTTTAACTGATACTGCTGCTTATGAAATGCAGTTTGTTGGACCTCCGTTTACATTCTCTATTCGTAAAGTTGGTTCTAATAATGGACTGTTAGGAAATCATGCAGGAGTTTTTGCAAATGGTGCTGTGTATTGGATGGGTAAAACTGGAGGATTCTATGTTTATGACGGAACTGTAAAATCATTACCATGTTTAGTAGAAGATTTTGTATTTACAACAGGCGGTAATAATCTTGGGATTAATTACAATTCAGGCCAACTAGTCTTTGGAGGTATAAATGAATTGTATTCTGAAATAAATTGGTTTTATCCTTCTGCTGGTTCAAACGCTGTTGATAGGGTGGTTACTTATAATTTTGCTGAGAATGTTTGGACGACAGGAACATTAGACAGAACGACATGGATAGGATCTTCAGTTTATGAAAAACCGTATGCAACAGATTTTAACGCATCTGACACACCAACCTTCCCAGTAGTGAATGGGGTATCAAATGGAGCAAGTATTTATTATGCGCATGAAGTTGGAATAAACCAATCTAATGCAGATGGCACTGAAACTGCAATTACTTCTTTTATTAAGTCAGGAGAATTTGATTTGAATGGTAATTCTGGTGTGCCTGGTGATGGTCAATTTTTAATGAGTATAAGTAGATTTTTACCTGATTTTAAAAGAATAAATGGGAATGCAAAAGTAACCATATTTGTAAACTCTTTTCCACAAGGTTCAACCGCAGCTTCAAGTCCTTTAGGACCCTTTACGGTAAGTGGATCCACAACAAAGATAGACACTCGAGCTAGAGCTAGATTAGCTGCAGTGCAAATAGAAAATGAAAATCTTGATGAAAGTTGGAGATACGGAACTTTTAGATTTGATGTAAGAGTTGATGGTAGAAGATAATGGCCAAAATTATTATACAAATACCTGAGCCTAAAAAAGAATATACGCAGGAAGATCAAAGACAAATTTTACAAGCATTAAGAACACTTCAGACTCAGTTGAACTTCTCATATGAGAATGATATAAAAAATGAAGCTGATGCATTTAACTATTTTTTATCATGACAATACAATATAAAAACCAAGGTTATAAACAAGCGAGCACAGGAAAGACTACAGTTCTAACATGTCCAACTAATGCTACAATAATTGTAAAAAGTATTTATGCTGCTAATAACGATGCTTCTTCCGCTATTGTAGTAAATATGAATTTAGTAGATTCCTCTGATTCAAATACTGAATATGAATTTTTTAGAGATGATCTACCAGCAAAATCTCAAGTCAATGCAGCTCCACAAGGATTAAACTTAGAGGCAGGTGATTCAATAACAGTGACAGCAGCTTCAGGCAGTAACAAAATTCAAGGTGCTATTAGTTACGCACAGATAGATAGATCGCAGGAAAATGGCTAAGAAAAAACCTATGTTTGGGGTAAACAATTACCACAAACGAACTCCAAAGAAACGACCTGGCGTGCACACAAAAAGAAGAAATAAGAGAAAACCACATCGTAAGAAATATCGTGGACAAGGACGATAGTTTGGTATACTAAATTCGTATGGCAATTTTACAAAAAATTAAATGTGATACTAAAACTATTTATAGAAGTATCAAAACAGGTGAAAGATACGAAACAGAAGAAGCCTTTTTAAAACAACATCCAAAAGAAGACATGGCAACAGATGTAGAAGTACAAGTTCCTGATCTTCCTATATTTAGTAAGACACAAAAATGAAACCTTTAGGCGGAACAGAACTACAGCATAATTTTTTAGAGCAGTATGTATCTAAAGATTTGTTAGATAAATTTCAAATATGCACTTCCGTGCCAGGTAAAGTGCCTTTGTCAAAAGATAAAATAAATATACTTTGGCAAAAGATGGCACCTGATCAACCACATTTTCAAGATTTTTTTAGAAGTGAAGAGAAGATAAATCAATACGATTATTATGTATTTAATAGTCATTGGAACTACGAGCAGTTTAGAAAAACCTTTTCATTACCTGAACACCGTTGTACAGTTATAAAGAATGGAATACCTGATATTGAAAAAAGAGATCCTGAACCTAGAAGAGATAAAATAAAATTAATCTATCATCCAACACCTTGGAGAGGGTTATCTGTTTTATTAGGTGCAATGCAATTGATTAACAATCCTAATGTAGTTTTAGATGTATATAGTAGCACACAAATTTACGGTGATGATTTTAAAAAAGAAAATGATCACACATATAAAGATTTATATGAGCAAGCTGAAAAGTTACCTAATGTAAATCTTATTGGGTATAAACCTAATAAATATATTTTAGATAATTTGCATACTTATGATGCTTTTATTTACCCTAACATATGGGAAGAAACATTCTGCATATCTGCTCTTGAAGCATTAGCTTGTGGTTTGTATGTAGCGACAACGGACAACGGAGCACTGTATGAAACATGCACGGAATTTCCCATCTATATTCCTTATGATAAAAATTGGGAAAATCTTGCCCGACAATTTGCTGCTGTTATAGATAGTATAGCTGGACAAATTAATACTGATGGCTGTAGAAATCATTTAAGATTTCAACAAAACTTTTTTAATCATTTTTACAATTGGAAAACTATAGCTGGTCATTGGACTGGCTTTTTACAAGGAGCATTACAAAATGTTAAAAGCACTAAAAAAGAGATATGAGGCACAAGTAGCGGAAGCGTCTACTACAATAAATATATACCTTACTAATTCAGTAGGGATAGGTGAACATCCACAACATCTAGATGAAATAGATAAACTATTACAAAATATAGTAGATGCAGAAGAAAAAATTAAATTAATAGATAGGTGGGTTAGTTAATGCAAGATTATAGCAAACCTATTTGGTTTGAAAAACCAAAAGCAACCGTTAATACTAAACCAAAATCTAAAAAGTTTTCAATATTTGTAGCAACCCCATGTCATAGTGATGTTTCTTTACATTACTTTCAAGCTTGCCTTGAGTTTCAAAAACATTGTATGAAAAATGATGTTTTAGTTTGTTTTCAAGTAATGAAATCATCTTTAGTTACACAGGGTAGAAATCTTTGTGTATCAAGTTTTATGGAGACGGATAGCACTCATTTATTATTTATTGATTCCGATATTGATTTTGAATCTGAATCTATATTTAAAATGATAGCAGCCAAAAAAGATGTTATCTCAGTTCCCTATGCTTTGAAAAGTTTGAACTGGAAACAAGCTTGGGAAAGAATACAAGAAGGTAAAATTAAGAACGAACATGATTTACAATTTAAAGCTTTATATCAATACCCTATGAAGTTACCTAATGAAAAAGAAGTTACAATTGAGAACGGTGTAATAGAAGTAACTCACTCTCCTACTGGGTGCATGTTAATTAAAAGAGAAGTTATAGAAAAGATGATTAAAGCTTATCCTGAAAAAGAGATAATTCAAAAAACTATTATTAATGGCAAATTAACTAATAGACCTTTCTTTTATAATCTTTTTGATACCGACTTTGATCCAATAAAAAAGCAATATTTAGGCGAAGATTTTGCTTTCTGTAAGAGATGGAGAGACATAGGTGGTAAATGTCATGCGTTAGTCACTGAAAAAATAACTCATGTCGGAGAACATCAGTATAGATCTTCTTTTTGGGATGAGTTGTCAAAGACCTCCTAAAATGGTAATATTTCCTAATTAGCTAATTTTAAGGAATACATAATATATGTTACAATTTTTACCCTATGCACTGGCAGCCTACGGAGGTTACAAAGGTTATAAAGGATCTAAAGACGCTGGTGGATCAGGACTTCAAAGAATACTTGCTGGTGTTACTGGAGCTGCTGCTGGATATTATGGTGGTAAAGGAATTTTAGGTGGCGGTTCAGCGTTAGGTGTACCAGGTTTTGCTGGGGCTCAACAATCATTTACACCGTTTACTCAATTAGGACCAATACAAAATTTAGGACAAACATTTCCTGCTTTAAATATACCAAGGGTAAATCCTCTACCAGGAGATGATATAGGCACAACTTCGATGGCGAATGAAATAGCAAAAGCACAAATGGGATCAGTAGCAGGCGGACCAGGTGGACAAAGAGCTGATCAAAACTTTTTACAAAAATTATTTACAAGACAGAGATTAACAAAAGCTGGTGACTTTACAGGAGAATTAGAAATTAGCCCAGGTAAAGCAGCAACGGGAATAGCAGCCTTAGCTTACCTATCAGGTGCATTTGAAAATAAACCACAAGATGTGTTTACACCAACATATAATTTAGCTGTAGCAGAATTACAAAAACAAAGAGGTGGTTTTAAATACATAGACCCAGTAGATGGCACTGAAAAAACTTTTGAACAAGTCTACATACCTGAAGCTGATCCCGCAAATCAAGGTGATTTAAGGATGGGTCCTTATGCTGTTGAAAAACAAAAACTAAAAGAAGGTGGATTAGCAGAAATAAATAAATTTAACGAAGGTGGTATTAACTATCTTCCAAGTAAAAGATCTCATGACGAAGACGATGCAAACAATTATGTTAGAGCATCGGGATATGTCGAAGATGGGTCTGGCACAGGAGACAAAGACGAAGATACAATGTTAGCTCAATTAGCAGATGGTGAGTTTGTAACAAGAGCAGATGGAGTATTAGGCGCAGGAATCATAGCTGGTGCAAATCCAAGTAGCATGAAAGATATGAGAGAAAAAGGTGCACAATACTTCTACGAACAACAAAAACGATACAAAAGAGTTTTTGATTTATTAGAAGGAAGTAGAAATGCAAAAGCCCAAGCCAGTTAAACCTGACATATCAGTTCTATCAGTAGAGCCTAAATATATAGATAAGTTTTGGCCTTTATGTGAATTTATGATTGCAGAGGCACTAAAATATTCAGGTGGTTTTGCAGAACCAAGAGACATAAAAGATTTATTAAAAAAAGATGAAGCACAAATGTTTCTTGTTTTTGGTAGTGATGAAGAAGAGCTTAATCAAGTGTTTGCATTATTTGTGACTCGTATAGCTGCCTTACCTAACTATTCTCAACTTGAAGCTATTATTTGCACGGGAAGAAAAAGACATTTATGGGAAGATAAGATAGTGAATACAGTTACTAAATTTGCTAAACTAAATGGATGCAAAAAGCTAAGCTTTTGGGTTAGACCAGGTTGGTCTAAAGTTTCAAAAAAGTGGGGTTGGAAAGCTAAGCATATTCAAATGGAGAAGGATTTATAATGGGATCAATAGTTAAAAGTGTTTTTGGAGGAGGCTCATCCTCACCTGCGCCAACAGGTGGTGGAAGTGGTAGTCAATTTACACAATCAGTTATAAGAGAAGCACCAGGTATCGAAGAGCGTAAAATAGAATTAATGGATCTTGCGCGTGCCGCTGCAGATAAACCCGTAAATATTCCAGCAATGCAAGTTGCACCATTTAGTGCACTTGAACAACAAGGACTTACTGCTGCGGGAACAACAGGAGTGGGTCAGCCAACAGTAACATCGGGCATCGGACAACTACTTGCAGCACAAACACCAAACATAAATCAATTTTTAAATCCTTATCAATCATATGTGGTTGATGAGATAAACAGACAAGCAGCACTAGCTCAAAATAGGTTAGGTGCACAAGCTGTAATGTCAGGAGCTTTTGGTGGTGGCAGAGAAGGCGTTGCACAAGCTGAATTAGAAAGAGCAAGATTAGGACAAGTTGGATTGGCTCAACAAAGAGGCTTTGGTCAAGCACTGACTGCTGCTCAACAGCAACAAGCTCAACAAGCACAAATTGGTAGTCAGTTAGCATCTATTGGTGCAGGACAACAACAAATGGCACAAGCTGATTTAAATCAATTATTACAAGCTGGTGGTTTACAAAGACAATTAGCTCAAACAACATTGGATGCTGCTAGACAATCACAATTACAACAAGCATTTGAACCTTTTCAAAGAGCTGAGTTTTTATCTAATATTTACGCTGCTGGACCTAAGTCACAATCCACAATAACAGCTGCAACTTCACCACAGACTAGTCCTCTAGCTCAATCCATTGGAACTGGTATTAGCGCATTCCAAGCATTCCAAGGTATGCAGGGAGGGAGATAATGTCTCTCGATAAAGTTTTAAATAGACCATTGTTTAGACAACAAGCTTTGAAGAAAGGCGCATTAAAACCTATCAAAGCTTTTGATGGTCGTATGATTGGCCTTCCAACAGGCGGTTCTTCAGCTTACAACCCAAAGAGAGTGCCTGCAATTAATCAACAAGGCTTTTATGGAAGAAATATAGCACCAATGATACAAAGAGGTAGGTCATTTATTCTAGGTGTTCAACCAGGTCAAAGTTATTTTGGAACATTAGGAAGAGACATTAAAAATTTTCCAAGATCTGTTGGTAAACAAGTTATAAATCCAAAAAGTGTAGTGCCTTTTGGTTTAGGAGGGGGTTTAGGGAGACTTGTAGGATTTGAAGGTATTTATAGCGGTGTTTCAAATGTAACTGATAAATTAGGAATGAAACCTGGTGGTTTAAAAACTACAGTAGATTTAATAGCATCAGGAGCATTAGCTGCTAATCCTTATGCAAGAGCTGCAGGTTTAGCTTACTCAGGATTTAGAATGGGTAGAGCAGGTCTTGGTGCGCTTTACGATAAATTTTCTGGACAACCTGTAGGAACCACACGAGAAGCTTTAACAATGAATATGGGCGAGCCTTTAAACTTGTTTGGTCCAATAGATTCATCAAAACCAAAAGGTAGAGGTGCAATTAAAAAAGCTGAAGAAGAGAGAAAAAAACTTGTAGCACAAGAGGGATCAGAATTAGGAATAGTACAACCTGATGTATTGACTGCACCTGAAAATGAAACACAAGTAGGTAAAACTAAAGTTGTTGATTTAGATAAACTAACTAAAAATGAAAGAGGTAATGTTTTAAAACCAACTGTACCTGTAGAAACTGCTGCAGCAACACAAACACCAAGAGAACCAAATGTAAATTTAGTTGGCGATCCTGCTCAGTTTTATGGTGAAGATCCGTTCATAACACCACCAGAAACACCAATAGAAACGGTTGAAAAACCTGGAGACAAGGAAAAGGAAAAGGATGTAGATGTTAAATCTGCAATGAGAAGTAGATTATCAGAACAATTACAATTAGCCAGAGAGATACAAGCAGAAATGACACAAGGAAGAACATCTAATTCAAGAGCTGTTTTCTTATCAACTTTAGCTGCGGGTTTAATGTCAGGAACTACAAGTAAAAGTGGTTTAGGAGGTGCTTTAGAAGTTTTAGGTCAAGCACTTGGACCAGCGGTTAATAATTCAGTAATGATAAAAATGAAAGAAGATGAGATGGATGATCGAATGTTAGAAAGAGCATTAAATTTTTCTCTTAACTATTTAAAAGCTCAAAACGATGCTGCAGCATTACCTGAAACAAAAGATATTGGTGTTATACAATTTAGAAATCCAAACGGTGTTGTCGTTAATACTGCTGGTAGAGTTTTAAAAGATGGGACAAAACAGATAGCTACAGGTAGAATTGTTAATGGTGTTTCTGAATATAGAACTGTTCCTGCAGACGCTAAATTTATTAAAAATGATGATGCAAATAAAGAAACACTTGATATATCAAAAGATCTTGCTGGTAAGTATGGTGCTTTAAAACTTATTAATAGAAGTTTAGGTATTATTGAAAAAGGTGATGCAGATGCAGGTGTAACAGGTTTATTCGGATTATACTCAGGTCGTGTGGGTGATGCGCTTGGTGATATATTTGACTATAAAAAATCTCAAGATAAAACGGCAGGAAAAATATCTTTTCAAGCTGAACAATTAAAAGCAGCTAAACGATTAGTTAACTCAGGTGAATTTGATAATATAACTGATGCTAAAAACTATTTAACTAGACAATTTGGATCTTTTGATTCTATTTACAGAAAAAATCTAAATTCAATAAAAGACAGAGTTAAAGACGGCAGTAAATTAGATTATGAAAGATTAGCGATTAATGAAACAGTTTTAGTTTACAGATTAGCAAACTCATTAAAATCAAAAGACAGATTAACACAAAAAGATATTCAAATGGCTAAAGAACTTGTAAAAGTCTTCCCTGCATTCAGAGGTGAAGCTTCTGTTATTTCTTCTTTAATAGCTGTAAGTGAAACTATTATGGATGATATAAGAGAAAAAGAAAAAACTTATTTAGAAGCAGGTGGAGCAACAGAATATTTAATTAATGAAAGAATAGATGCAGGTTTGATACCATCAACTTCAACAGAACAAAATATAAGTCCATTTATGTTTAAACAACTTGAAGATAGAAAAAAAGCAATTCAAGGTTTATCTGAAGAGGAGTTAGAAAAAAGACTTGGCACAAATTTATTTGGGTAAAATACATGAGCACAATAGATGAAATACAAAAAAAATTAGACAATAATACTCTTGATCCTAATTCTTTAACAGAAGAACAAAAATTAATTATAGATGAATTAATTAATAGGGGTAGATTAACAGGTCCTACGATGTCTGAATTATCTCAAAAAAGAGAAATAGCCACTGCTGAGGTAGCTAGGGAAAAAGCTTTTAGAGAAGATCCTATGGGCATGGCATTAGCTGCGGAAGATTCTTTTTTTAAAGGTAGACCAACTGCTGTATTAGCTGGAGATCTTACAGGGTCATTAATTCCTTTTTATTCTATGAGAAAACAAATTTATGGCGCAGCCAAATCAGGCAATTTATGGAAAAGAGGTCCTGGTAGAGTTACTAATATAATGAACGCAGTAGCTAATAGATTACCTGGAAGATTAAAAATTTTAGGAGGTGCCTTAAGATTATTTGGTAGAGCTGCAGATGTTCCAGCAAAAGTAGTAGCAAGTCCACTAGGTAGAGCAGAAATATATTCTGTTTTAGGAGGCACCGCTGGTGCTGGTGTTGGATCAGTTTCTTATGATATGCTTAATGAACAAGCTGGTGTATTTTTATCTTCACAAATAACAGATGCATTTGCAGATTTAAAACCTGAAGAGATAGACGCAGANATAACTTTGAACGCATTAAATGAAATGAACTCTGCATTTAAATGGAATGCAGGAGCTGCATTATTATCTCCATTTTTAAGAGGAACTTTTGGTAAATTAGGTAATAAACTTTTTGGTACAAAAGGTCCNAAACAAAAAGAATTAGCTGAGTTCACAAAAGAGAAGGGTTTACCAATACCTTTAATTCAAGCCATGGATGGTGGGCCTTTATCTAGTTTAGGTAAAAAATATTTTAAAACTATTGGTGTTTTTCCATTTGTTGGAGATGTAGCTGAAAAGGCTTTTCAACGAGCTGAACAAACTGCAGGTAGACAATTTTTAAATAACATTACTTCATATGCACCTTTAATGAAAACAAGTGCTTTATCTCATTCTATATATAACCAAGCTAAAAAAGTTTTTGACAAAAACATTGCATTAATAGGAGCAAAATATGATGCCTTTGATGTAGCAGCCAAAACAGCTGGCGATCCAAAAGTAATTAAATTAACACAAACCGTTGCAAAAGCACGAGAGTTACAACAAGCTTTGATAGGTTCTTTTCCAGACACTTCACGATCTATGGCGAGTAAAACAATTGATGAAGCTTTAAAAGGTACAGGCGATTCTTTAAATTTATTTTATGATGCAATGTCAGCTGTTGGAGATAATTTAATTAGACCTACTGAGTACAAAGGTGTTATTCAAATGCTTAACCAAGCTTTAAGAGAAACAAATGTTGAAACAGCGCAGAGATCAATTTATGCAATAAGAGAAGCTTTAGAAAATGATTTTGCTGCTTTTGGTTCTAATTTAAATAAAGCAACATTTTTAAGTGACGCTGGTGTTAAAGCAACTTACGATGGATTCGCAGCTACTAGTAAAGAATTGGCTGAAAGGGATTTAGCTGCAAAGATCGCTGCTGGCGAAACTTTGAGAGATAAGTTAAAAACAGCAAATGAAACTTTTCATCATATTTTACAGTTGTATGAAGGCACTGCAAAACCACTAACGCAATCTTTAAGAAGATTTGACAAAAATATGTTTACTAATAAAGCTACTTTTGGTTTTGTTGGTGGTGGATCTAAATCAAGAGAGTTCATTTTTGACGCAATGGAAAAAGATGTTTTTCAATTTGGCACACCAGAAGCTATTCAAAATTTTAAAATATTAATAGGTGCAACAGGAGCTGATGCTACAAAAAATGGTAAAGTATTATTTGAGGCTTCTAAAGCAAGATACATGTTTAATACATTTTTAGACTCATTTACAACAGATCCTCAAGCTAAGTCTATTTTTAGAGAAGTAATTGACTCAGCACCTTTNGTNAAATCNGGNAATGANTACGCACANGATGTNGTNTCAAGGTTAGGTGTAAANTCNATATACAAACAAAGAGGTTTTTCTATTGATGATGTAAGAAAAGGTAATGGTATATTTGATGTAAAAGATTTAAGATTTTCACCAGATGACTTTGCTCAATTTGATATAGGTAAATTTATGAACAAATTAGGAATTGGAAAAGCAACGGGTGATTTACCTAGAGAAAAAATGGCAGCTCTTTTAGGAAATGAAGGAACAAATGAGTTTTACAAATTTACAAACTATATGAAATCTATATCTGATGTACCAGTTTCAGACGCATCTACATTCTTACAGAGAAGATTTACCTTAACAGGTGCAAGAGGTATTGTTGGTGGGTTGTTAATNGGTGGTGGTATGTTTACAGGTAATCCATTAGCTCCAGTGATATTTACAATACTTGCTAGAAGATTTGGACAAATATTAACTGACCCAGTTGGTTTACGATATTTAAATGATGCACTGTTACCTGATGAAACTATAAGAGCACTTAAAGGAAAAACAGTGGGTTTTGATACAAGGGTTCCTATACCTCCAAGATTAAGAACTGCTAACCCTTTAAGAAAAAGAGAATTGTTTGCAAGATTTTACAATTATTTTAAAGATAAAGACATTGATCTACCAGACATAGATTTAGATAATGTAACTATGGAAGAGTTACAAAAAAAGATGGATGAGTTGTCATATCAAATACCACAACCGAAATTTGAAGACGAAAACTTACCAGCACCAATTGTAGAAACGATGTTTGCTGGTGATTTTGTAAACCCTTCAGGAAATGTAAATGAAGATAATGATATGGTTGCATATCTTAGACAAGCAGCGCAATCAGTAGATGAGCAAGAAGCAGATCAGATTCAAAGAGATCAAGAGGCAGACGATCCGAGCATTACAGATGATTTACAATTACAACCTGCATTTGGCCAACAAATAGCACAAACACCACAAGTACCACAAACACCACAAGGTCAAGTGACTGCGAATCAAATACAAACTCTATTTCCTTTTGATACAACTGCTGCAGCTATAGCACAAAGGAGACAGGGTCGTGGCTAACGGAAAAGATCCAAGAACTACTGGTGAGCATATCATAGCTCTTTATGGCCATATCTCAGGCTTAAAAAAACAGCAAGACCATATGCATAAAGGTCTTGATGATGTTAGACAAAAAGTTAACTGGTTCTTTGTTGCATTAGTTGGTGGCATGGGCGCAATTATTTTGACATTGGTAAATTTATTAGCTAATTAGTGTAATGTCACTAATTAAAATTAACAAAAAATATCCTTATAAAAAACACAATAGATTTCAATCAGAGACAGGTCGAAAGTATTTAGTAAACGAATCACCTGTTCCTAGTGTAACTACAATTCTTTCAGCGACTAAAGATAGAAAACATTTAGATGACTGGAGAAGAAGAGTAGGCAATGCTGAAGCTGATAGAATTATGAACAATGCATCAAGTGTTGGAACGGAAATGCACAGAGTTTTAGAATTTTATTATAATGGCGAGAAGTATTTCAACGAAACTGAAGAAGGTGTTAAACCACGAAAAATGGCTGAAGTAATAAAAAACTCATTAGTTATAGATGAAGTGTGGGGTAATGAGGTGTCATTAGCTTATAAACAAGAATATGCAGGAACAACAGATTTAGTAGCTATGGCTTATGGAAAACCATCCATAGTTGATTTTAAACAATCAAATAGGCCAAAACGAGAAGAGTGGGTAGAAGACTATAAATGTCAGTTAGGTGCNTATTATTTAGCNCATAAAACGCATTACGGCCCCATAGAGCAGGGGGTAGTAGCTATTGCGACCCGAGACCTACAATATCAAGAATTCAAGCTCTCAGAGCCTGTATTGAGCGAATATGCAGACAAATTCTTAGAAAGACTAGAAACTTACAAGAAATCTATGAAAAAAGGTTAAAGTAACCAATCTTTAGCTTTATCACCCAAAGTCTTAGCCGAAAGTTGAATTTTCTTTTTTAAAGCTTGAACTATTCTTTCATCAATAGTGTCCTTAGCTATAATGTCTATATAGACAACATTTTTAGTTTGACCAATTCTGTGAGCCCTATCTTCTGATTGTAAACGAACTTCAAGATTATAATTATTAGAATAATAAATAACATA
>FUFK010067508.1_pt1 | contig 15862 bp, 21 predicted proteins | sample 1021851 | NCBI WGS metagenome assembly FUFK01 (sample SAMEA51879418, study PRJEB19060) | metagenome | reverse complement strand
GTCTATAAGGCAACAGCAGCAGCAGAGACAGAAATAGATTTCGGTGATGACGTAATTGTAGTTACTAGCAGGTTCACAGATGCATTAAACGCTACTGTACGAGAGATAAACAAGATCAAGAACAAGTTCCTCTGGGACGTACCTGAGATTGTATTATTTTTCTCTGACTCTAAAAATTTCCGCAAGGAAATAGAGAAGTCCTACAAAGGTCACCGTAATCGTAAGAAGCCATGCGGCTATAAACGTGTTATCAACGCATTAAAAGAAAGGTATGAAGTAATTATCATGCCAACACTTGAAGCAGACGATAGCATGGGTGTTTACGCCACAAAATACCCTGATAATGTTATATGTTCTCCTGATAAGGATATGAGACAAATCCCCGGAAAATTATATGACATGGACAACATCACTCTCATCAATGAGGTCGATGGACCACGATGGCATTTAATACAGTCAATCGCTGGAGACAACACTGATGGATACAGTGGAGTACCGGGTTTGGGAGTTAAACGAGCAACAGCTTTATTTGAAGAGCACGACTATAGTTGGACAACTGTAGTAAAGGCATTCAAAGATAAAGGGTTGGATGAAGAGACGGCATTAATGAATGCTAGACTGGCACGTATCCTTACAGTAGATGACTATGACTTCGACAAGAAAGAACCAAAACTCTGGACCCCCGCCTCCGATTACAGAATTGACGCTGGAACAGGACTTCAAACTAAGACAGATACATGATGCATTAAAGAAACCAGAAACAAAGAAAGAAGATATTATAATATTACTCATGGCATTGCAAGAGCAGTGCTATGTGTTATCAAATTGTGTAACAAATCTACTCGCAAAATGGCCAAAGGACCAGCCTACTACCAACGTGGATCAATTGATGTTTGGGATTTTATTAGACAACAAGAACTCAACTTCCACTTAGGTAATGCTATTAAGTATATCTGCAGAGCAGGTTACAAGGATAGCAAAATTGAAGATTTAGAAAAAGCTATTCATTACTTAGAAAACGAACTCCACCATGTCAAAGACATTTATTTCCGAACAAGCCAAGGAATTCCGCACCAGATACAACCTACAAAACTCAAGGAATTTGACGAAGCGTTCTTATCAGAAGAATCTGATCGTCGAGGAATTTAAAGAGTTCCTAGAAGCTGAAGGGATGCTATTTAGAGATAACCCAGTATTCCCTGCTGAAGCTTTAAAAGAGTTAGCTGACTTAGTATATGTTGCTTATCAATATGCAACTAATATGGGTTGGGATTTAGATGAAGCATTGAATAGAGTACATCAAAGCAATATGTCGAAACTTGGTGAAGATGGTAGACCCATATATCGAGATGACGGCAAAGTATTAAAAGGACCAAACTATCAACCACCAACTTTAACTGATTTAGTCTAATGACCGCAGAACTTATCTCCCGCACTGGTCGGGTCCAATCATGGTTGGATAACCCAGAATCACGCCTTCCCGTGTCATGCACGGTTTACGTCGTCGAAGACAGCATGGAGGGTAAGGACGGTATCGAAGCAAGCTGGAGATTTGTTTCTCACGCTTTACGCTTCGGTGCAGGGTGTGCAGTACACTTAAGCAAACTAAGGGCTAGAGGCTCTGAAAATGGTAAGGGGTTAACTGCCTCAGGACCAGTATCATTCGCAAAAATTTACTCAACATTAAATGAAACACTTAGAAGAGGTGGGATTTACAAAAACGGGGCTGTTGTCGCTCACCTTGATATTGATCACCCCGATATTATTGAGTTCGTGCAAACTCCCAGATCTGAACTCCCTTGGATCAAAAGGTGCGTCAACCTTGATGAAGAAAAGTGGAGAGCAGCAACTGAAGAAACTAAATCCGCTATCCTCTACNGGAATNAAANNNGGNGACATNTGGCTTACCAAAATAGCATATGACAATGACGGAAACAGAATCTACGGCAACGTCTGTCTTGAAGTTAGGCTGTTCTCACGTGGAACCTGCCTCTTGGAACACGTCAACCTCGGAGCATGTAACATTGAAGATATCTCCACTGCTTACTTTAACGGTATGTCAGAATTGTGCAGTCTCCATGCAAAAACAGGGGTTGCCCAATCTGGGGAATATTTAAGCCCTAAAATTGACAGACAAGTTGGTCTTGGTGTCTTAGGACTAGCCAACTTATTAAAAAGATANAAGATAACCTATGCTGAATTTGGCGAGGCATTAGAGCAAGTCAATACAGGTAAGGTCAAGCATACAAAAGCTTGGATCTTAGCTGATAATATCAGACATGGGATCAACATGGCTACACAAGTAGCTCACTCTCATAAAATGGTGCGTGCGTTCGCTATAGCACCTACTGCAAGTTGCAGTTATCGCAGCAAGGATCTAGACGGATACACTTGNACACCAGAAATAGCTCCTCCAATTAGNCGTACTGTCGATAGAGATAGTGCTACNTTTGGAGTACAAACATATGAATACGGTGATGTAGAGATCGCCTCAGAGGTTGGTTGGGATACCTATAAAAAGGTAGCTGACGAATTCCTCAAACTCTACCAAAGTACGGGACTTCTTCANGGNTACAGCTTTAACTCNTGGAGTGATGTTGTANNNTACGANAANGCNTTCGTNGAAGAGTGGTTGGATTCACCCCANACCTCCCTCTATTACAGCCTTCAGGTAATGGGAGACGTACANGANAAGACNGATGCATACGCTGCANTGGATAAAGAAGACGTTGATAATTACTTNCAAGAGCTGTTGAATGAACCAATGCCAACATGCGATTGTCAAGAATAATGAGGAAACATCCATATCAAAAACTATTAGACCGTAAAAGAACATGGTCACCAGTNCAAACAACTGCNGGAGAANTAAAACATGGAGCAGAAGAAACCATCTACCGTGCTCTCGCTTTACGCCATTTGGAGTTACCAGTCGGTGAATTCATTGAGGACGCTCTTACTGAGGTACCTACACTCTCAAGGGATTTACTTAGATCGAACGTAAAGGATGAAGAGAGACACGACCTTGCATTAGGATACATAGCTAAAGCTATTGGGGTTGATCCTAAAGCTGAAGAAGAAGCTCTCAGGCTGCGTGCAGCTTGGGAGTCACACCCCGATCACACCATTTGTAAAGCATTAGTAGCTGAACGTGCTATATTCTTTGTACTTTTGCCTTTTTTTAGGTTTAGTGGCGATTCTGGTCTCAGAACGGTATCAGCTGATATTTCCAGAGACGAACAGATACACGTGGCCGCTAATAGCCTTGTATGTCACGAGTTGGGTTTACGCCCTAGTAATTCTCTGGACAAACTTAGGAAGGCCACCATTAACTGGGTACTCGAACCCCTAGGTATAAATACTNNCGACAAATATTTNGACAAAAAATTNTGGCTAGATACGAGCGATCGNTTAATGTATGAAGGCAAGGCTCCAGAACTTTCTTCCACGAAATCAGCTAGAATGCCAGCCTTTTTTGAACACAACAATGTCAACCTCCCACAATATGCTTGAGGCCATCACTGGTCCCAACTTAAATTACATCCTCGAAGAATTAGAGGAGAACTTTCCACCAACCACACCAAACCCAGAGGATTCAATGCAAAAAATTATGTACAGATCTGGACAACGCTCTGTGGTTGAGTGGATTGTCCATCGAATGGAAGAGGTACGAAGCGATGGCTTATGATACCATGGGAAGATGGGTTCCAAGTGAAGATATAAATTGGAGTCAAAATCGTCAAGCTCTTAGAGAACAACTAACCGAAACTGGTTTAGACTGGAGGCATGAAGGTAAGTATGCTTTCCGTACTAATGCTTGGAGTCAAATGTCAGAGTCTCAAAGACTTAATACTCTACAAACATATGATTCTTGGTATGATCAAGGCGGTCAACTGGCTTTAGATGATGAAGCTTGGGGATTAGATATTGAAAGAGGTATCACTTATAATAATACTTGGGATGCACAAACAGCATTCCATGAATTATCAGGTGGTGATGCTGAACATGTTTGGATGAAGGGAAGTAAAGCTGATCTACAAATGCCCTTTGCTTATAAAGATAAAGTAAGGCATACTATTGTAGCAGAGAAAACAGATGAATCAGGTCAGAAATGGTCACAAATAATTAAACGTGAGCATCCTATGGACTGGAAGAACTATACTAATGATGAACTTTATCGTGCTACGATTGATGAGTTGTTAGAAAAAGATTACATGATGTTCATGGGTACAGGTGCTGACTTTGATAATGCTACTCAAGTAAGAGCTGCAACTAAAGAGATACAGAGTTGGGTTACTGAACATTATGATAAAGCTGTCGAAGAAGGTAGGAGTGGTGCATCAGCTGAAGCTGAATGGCAAAAAGACAAAGCACTTCAAATTCAAAGAGCTAGATTACATAATGTAAGATACCCTGAAGGTGATCAAACACGTGGTCATTTACATAACCAACAAGTTCAGATAAGAAAGTATCAACCTTGGAATAAGTTTGATCCTGATACTGGTACTCGTACTAAGATTAATCCATTAACAGGAGAAGTTAGAGATACCTTTAAACATAAACTTGCTCCATACCCTACACGTATGACTATTGTAGGTGATAAACTAGAACAAAATATGGATGAAGGTATTTTCTACAGTCCTACTGTGGGTCTTGAACAGGAGATAACTGATAGCATGTTAGCTAAGCCACCTGATATTCCTAAGCCTAACTTAAGTATAAGAAAGGTTACACCTGAAAGACCAGCTAATATAGATGCTGGATGGAAACTTAAAGGAGGTGTGAAATGACATACAACTGGTATGACCAACGTGCCTCTACATGGTATGAAGGTTATGGACCCGGTGGAGGTCCAAGTCATANAAACGCAGGTAGNTTTGTAGATNTANNTACTTTAACTGAAGGTACTGCAGATTATAATAAAGCTTTAGATGCTATAACTAATAACATTGTAGGTTTGTTTGAACAGAAAGGNATNACTGCAGCACAAGCNNAAGCNTCTGNTGATTNTNAANNNCTTNTNNATNNAGCTAAAGCTGGTGATACTAAAGGAGCGTTCCAAGGAGCTGCTGCTGCTGTAACATCTGCTGCTGATCGTGGTGATCTTTATGGAGCTAGTGCAGCTGAAGGTGGTGATAAAAATTATGGTGAATCGTTTTTAAAAGCTGTAGCTGATCCAGAATATGCTGCTGCGAATAATATTGATGTATCAAATGTTACTGTATCTGATTTATATACAAAAGGTTTAATTAGAGAAGCTGATACAGCTGGTCTTAATTATCATAATAACAACCTTGCTAATAATAGAAGCATCGCTGAGATAGCAGGTGACTTTTTAGCAAGTGATGAAGCTTCATTACAAAAAGGTTATCATCAACAATATGGTAGAACAGGTGCTGTGCATTTAATAACAGATGAANANACAGGTGACGTTACTGTAGATTATAGTAAAGGTTTAGGTTATTGGATTAAAGATAACGAAGCACAAGATACTGGTGTTAGTGATTTACAAAACTTCCTTNATGTAACTTCATATCAGAGGTGAAGACCAAGACGGTGATGGTAAGGTGTCTCCTGAAGAAAGACTAACATCTAAATATCATATGTCTGCAGAAACTATGGTACGTGATGACATGAGAAATATACTAGGTCAAGTATCAGGAGAAGCTGATAAAGCTAATATCCCATTCTACACTGCCGCACAAAAAGATGATGTACAAAGATATGTAGACTACATTAGAGATGCTAGAACAGGTGGTCTTACAGATCCTAATACTGGAGAACGAATAGCAGGTGTAGGTCAACAAGATGCAGCTTTTGATGATTCATTATTCACTAACACCCACATTGGTTACCGTGGTTTAACTATGGACTCTTTGAATCAAGGTGATGCTGATGATTTTAGAGGCTACGATCTTGATGGTGATGGCCAAGTTACTGGTGATGAAATAGTTGCCAGCCCTACTGGTATGGGAAGGTTTGGAACTGTTGCTGAAGTGAAAGAATATATGGATGCACATTCAGGTGTTGATTCAGATNANTTATCTGCTGCACAAGCCAGTGGTCAATTCAAAAGAGACTATGGCTCTACTAATGCTTATGGTCAAAAGGTATTCGATTCAGTTCATCCTAAAGTTTGGGGTGCTGTAACTGACGAAGATCCTTACAAAACATATGTACCATGGGAAGATCCATTTGGTGGTACTGTGACTAAAAAAGAGCTTGAAGCATTATTGTTACCAGAAAATCTAGATACATGGAAANAGCACTCAAGTCTTTGGTTACCTGATCAAGGCCAAGCTAAAGGTAAAGGACCAATAGGTGAAGAGGGTTGGAGGATAACACCAACAACACCTGATCTACCAACACCACTACCAGTAGATAGAAAAGATATAGATTACATGCCTAACGTAAGTTCAGATGTACAAGACACCAGTGGTTACGGTCAAGCTAAGACACAATTTGATCAAGCTGTAGCTGGCACACCTATAGCTAGAACAGCTCAAGGTCAAGCAGGTCAGAGTTTTACAGGCAGAAGTGCTAAAGGTGTAAGGATGAAGAGATCTAAAGCAGCTAGAATGGGTACCATAAGAGGTACAAAACAATTAGGTAGAGAACAGCAAACTAAATCCCTTAACATATAATGTCAGCTAAAACAAGATATGACAGTTTAGCATCAGAACGTTCTCAGTTTCTAAACATAGCGGAAGAGGCAGCCAAGTTAACCCTCCCATATATAATTCGTGGAGAAGAGGAGTTCATGCGTGGTGCTAAAAACTTAAGCACACCATGGCAATCAGTTGGAGCTAAAGGAGTAGTAACTCTAGCAGCTAAACTACAACTAGCATTAGTACCAGTTAACACTAGCTTCTTTAAGCTTCAAGTTAACGATGCAATGCTAGGACAGATTGATCCTCAAATCAAAACTGAATTAGATTTATCCTTTGCTAAGGTAGAGAAAACCATTATGGAATCTATCGCAGCATCAGATGATCGTGTTGTTATACACCAAGCTCTTAAGCATTTGGTGGTAGCAGGTAATGCGTTAGTCTTTATGGGTAAGGAAGGTTTAAAATTATTTCCTCTACATCGTTATGTCCTAGAACGTGATGGGAACGGCAATGTAATTGAAATTGTCACCAAAGAAAAAATTAGCAAAAAATTATTACCAGAATTTGAAGATGACTTAACTGTACAAGACGAGTCTGAACACANTGATAACGTAGATGTTTACACACATGTACGTCGTGATAACAACAGATTCCTCTGGCATCAGGAAGTTAATGATAAAATTATACCTAAGTCAGTAAGTAAAGCACCAGTTGAAACAACACCATGGTTACCTCTACGATTTAACACAGTAGATGGTGAACCTTATGGACGTGGTAGAGTAGAAGAATTCATGGGTGACCTTAAGTCACTTGAAGCTTTATCCCAAGCAATCACTGAAGGTAGTGCAGCAGCAGCTAAGGTTGTCTTTGTAGTATCACCTTCCAGTACAACTAAACCTCAGACTCTCGCAGCTGCAGGTAACGGTGCTATCGTACAAGGTAGACCAGATGATATAGGTGTAGTACAGGTAGGTAAACAAGCTGACTTTGCTACGGCATATCAGATGATACAAACCTTAGAGAAGAGATTATCTGAAGCATTCCTTATACTATCAGTACGTCAATCAGAACGTACTACAGCAGAGGAAGTTAGGATGACACAGATGGAACTAGAGCAACAGTTAGGTGGACTATTTAGTGTACTTACTACTGAGTTCTTAGTACCATATCTAAACAGAAAGNTAAGTGTATTCCAAAAGACTGGTGAGATACCTAAGATACCTAAGGGTATTGTACAACCCACCATTGTCGCAGGTGTTAATGCACTAGGACGAGGACAAGACCGTGAGAGTCTTGGTCAATTCCTTACAACTATCTCACAAACCATGGGACCAGAAGCTACTCAGCAATACATAAACCCTGAGGAAGTTATCAAACGTCTAGCTGCTGCACAAGGTATAGATATACTTAACCTTGTAAGAAGTATGCAAGAGGTACAAGGTGAACAACAAGCTGCTGTACAACAGCAACAGCAAGCTGATCTACAGCAAGCTGCAATGGGATCACCAATGATGGACCCAAGTAAAAACCCAGCACTAGGAGGACAACAAGGTGGAGAAGGTCAAGCCGTCCCGCCCACGGAAGGCTAAGCGTACTAAAACAGTTACGCCACCACTCAGCAAAGAAGATAAAGAACTCTTTGAAGAGAAGGTAAAAGAAAATAAATATGCCCCTCGCATGAAGGTAGGCAAACCACAGATCGGTCGTAGCATTACAGTCGAAACTGTTGGTCTAGGTAAACTAAAAGTAATCACCCAAGATGGCAACCCTAACGTATGATCCAAGCGAAGCTCAAGAAGGTGAGCTGTCAGCTGAAGAGCAAGACTCCCTGAAAGTAGGTGAAGCTCTTGCAGAACAAGAAGGTAAAAAATTAGCTGGTAAATTTGAAGATGCGGAAGCTCTTGAAAAGGCTTACATTGAACTTCAATCAAAACTTGGAGAACCTAAGGAAGAGAAAGCTGAAGTTAAAGAAGAAAAGACGGAAGCTAAAGAAGAAGTTAAAGAAGAGCCTAAAGAAGAAGAACCAGACTATGAGTTCTTAGATAAACTCTGGGAAGAATCAAAGAATGAAAAGTATTCTGATGACATCCTAGATAAACTGAATGATATGAAACCAGCTGACGTAGCTCAGTTGTATCTTAACTATCGTTCAGGTGTTGATACAGAACCACAAGAACTGACACAAGAACAGGCGACAGATCTACAGAAGTCTGTTGGTGGTGAGAAACAATACAACACAATGTTACAATGGGCATCAANNAATTTNGATGANGCAGANATCTCNCGNTANGATAANGTNATGGAGTCTGGAGACCCAGACGCTGCTTACTTTGCTGTCCAAGCATTAGCTGCTAGGTACAATGATGGAGTCGGAGTAGAAGGTAAGATGCTTACAGGTAAACCAGCTAAGTCTGATGGAGATCAATTCCGTAGTCAGGCTGAAGTAGTAAGAGCGATGANTGATCCTCGCTATGAAAAAGACCCTGCTTATCGTCAGGATGTTTACGATAAACTTGAAAGATCTAACGTGCAATTCTAATGCCAATAGTCAACGGTAAGAAATATCCCTACACTAAAGCAGGGAAATCAGCAGCTAAGAAGGCTGCTAAAAAATCACCCGCTAAAAAAATGAAAATCAAATCTAAAGGATATTAATTATGGCTGATGCCACAATGTATGATCCCAAAAATGTCTCAGGGATCACAACACTATATGTAACCAATGCTCAGAATGATCCTATCTATAAGATACCTTACCCTGATGAAAAGGGTGTGTTAGCTTTTGATGGTATTACAGCTGGGTCTGGTTACTCTGCTGGTACAGCTACCCTTACAGGTGGTAATGGATCTGGTGCTAAAGCTACTTTAACTGTTAACGGTTCTGGTGGTATTACTGGAGCTACAGTACAAACAGCAGGGCTTGGTTACACAGACAATGATGTTCTAACAGTATCTGGCGGTAATGGAGCTGGAAGATTAACTGTTAATGGTGTATCAGTAGGNCAAACATCNACTGAGTTATCACCACATCAAGATACCTGTGCAGCAGGTACACTATCTACATCNAGCTGGTAAATTTCCGTGGCGACCTGAACCTTCATCATCGCCATTAATCTACCTGCTATTAATGTAATGACAACAATCACCGAATACGGTAAACAAAACATTTTTGCNAANGAAACACCACCTAGATTAATGAACGAAAAAGAATCAGACTTCATCATGGAGCAAGCAGAAAGAGTAAACGGTCAAGCAGCAATGCTTGGTTTCATCGCTGCTCTTGGAGCATACATCACCACTGGGCAAATCATTCCCGGTATATTTTAAACACTTTATAAATGACTACAGCCACATTAACNAAACCATTTGACAACTGGCAGCGTTTCTGTGACTGGACTACNAGCACCAACAACCGTCTCTATGTGGGATGGTTTGGTGTGCTTATGATCCCTGCACTATTAACCGCTGCAACAGCATTTATNATAGCTTTCATAGCTGCACCACCNGTTGACATAGATGGTATNCGTGANCCNGTNTCAGGNTCTNTACTCTATGGAAACAACATCATCTCTGGGGCAATCGTNCCCNNNTCNAACGCAATCGGTCTTCACTTCTACCCAATCTGGGAAGCTGCAACCCTCGACGAGTGGTTGTATAACGGAGGACCATATCAACTCATTGTGTTCCACTTTCTCATCGGTATCTCAGCTTACTTGGGACGACAATGGGAACTTAGTTATCGGCTCGGAATGAGACCATGGATATGTGTAGCTTATTCCGCTCCTGTTGCTGCATCCTTCGCAGTCTTCCTTGTGTACCCATTCGGTCAGGGGAGTTTTAGTGATGGTATGCCTCTTGGTATTTCAGGGACTTTCAATTTTATGTTTGTCTTTCAGGCAGAGCACAATATCCTTATGCATCCGTTCCATATGCTCGGTGTTGCAGGGGTATTCGGTGGAGCTTTATTCGCTGCTATGCATGGAAGTCTTGTTACATCTTCGCTTATTCGTGAGACGACTGGCTTAGAGTCTCAGAATTATGGATACAAATTCGGNCAAGAGGAAGAGACGTATAANATTGTTGCGGCTCATGGGTATTTTGGGAGACTTATCTTTCAGTATGCCTCTTTTAATAATAGTCGTAGCTTACATTTTTTCCTTGCTACTTGGCCCGTCGTTTGCATATGGCTTACCTCTATGGGAATCTCCACTATGGCTTTTAATCTCAACGGGTTTAACTTCAACCAATCCGTCGTCGATGCAGGTGGAAGAACAATCCCTACATGGGCTGACGTTCTCAACCGTGCCGATCTAGGTATGGAGGTAATGCATGAACGCAACGCACATAATTTCCCGCTCGATCTAGCGGCTAAAGAGATCACACCAATAGCATAACACCACGTCCGTTCATCCATTTTTCATGGACGCATGAAACCTAAGCATGGAACGGGGCTTAGGTACTGAAGGATTACAATGACTGTAAAACTAAAGTATCGTGGTGTGACTTACACTAAAACTATCAAAGACTAATTTAATGAAAAAACTTGCACTTGTCCTAGTGACCACCCTCGCTTCTACACCTGCAATGGCTGGACCATATGTAAACGTAGAGACTAAAGCTAATTACACTGCCTCAAATTATGAGTCAAGAGCTACTGATCTTCATCTAGGTTATGAAGGAGATGTAGGTTCTCTTGCTTATTACATTCAAGGTGGTAGAACAATCAATGCTGCAGATGGTGTTGATTCTGAATCAGTTACTACTGGTAAACTAGGCGGTTCTGTAAAAGCTACAGATAACGTAAAGGTTTATGGTGAGGTATCATTCGCTAACCTATTTAACGAAGATACTGATAACACATATGGTACAAAACTTGGAGCTAAGTTTACTTTCTAGTGAAAAAGTTTAATGAACTATGGCTAGTAGTCTTCTTGGCTCTAGCCTTTTTCATACACATAGAAGTACTACACGTTAATTTCCATAGCAGAGAGGCACCTCAGTGTCGGACCTCTCTGTAATTGGCTCTGGCCTAAATGAATATCTACGGAGAAAACATTTAGATACCCTTAGCCGTCTAGACGGTGGGATAGACCACANCCTACAACTGAATATTTTCTTGAACGTTCGAGAAGCAAATCAATAATTAAACTTATTCCATATAAATGGCTAATACAATTGCAACCAGTATTGGTACCCTTAATAATACTGGCTCAACCCCGTTAGCACTTGGTACTGCTTATGATACCAAGTACGCTACCTACCTCAAGCTGTTCTCAGGTGAGCTATTCAAAGCTTATGAGTCAGCTACAATCGCAAAGGGCACTGTACAGACACGTCAATTAAAGAACGGTAAGTCTCTACAGTTTATCTTCACAGGTCGTATGACCGCCGATTACCATGAACCCGGCACACCAATCCTCGGTTCAGGTGATCCACCAGTAGCAGAGAAGACCATCGTATGTGATGACTTGCTTGTTAGCTCAGCTTTCGTTTACGATTTAGATGAGACACTTGCTCATTACTCACTTAGGTCAGAAATCTCTGCCAAGATTGGTCACGCTTTAGCAGAAGCATATGATAAGAAAGTCTTCCGTACAATTGCACTAGCTGCAAGAGAAGCTCATCCTATCACTGCAGCTCCCGGTCCAGAACCCGGTGGTTCAGTAATTCAAATTGGTTCAGGTAACCAGTATGATGCACAGAAATTAGTAGATGCATTCTTTGAAGCAGCTGCTATACTTGACGAGAAAAATCTACCTAAGTCTGGTAGATCAGCGGTACTAAACCCACGTCAATACTACGCACTGATCTCTCAGGTTGATTCTAACATCCTTAACAGAGACTATGGTAACAGCCAAGGTAACTTAAACTCTGGTGAAGGTCTTGTATCTATTGCAGGTATCGACATCAAGCGTTCTAACAACCTACCTTTCCAAGCTGGTACTATCTCAGCTGTTAACGGTGAGAACAATGACTACGCTGGTGCATTCGCTAACCATGCAGGTCTTATCTATCAGAAAGACGCTGCTGCATGTGTAGAAGCTATCGGTCCTCAGGTTCAAACCACAGGAAATGACATTAAAACAATGTACCAAGGAGACATTATTGTAGGTCGCTTGGCCATGGGCTGTGGTACTCTAAACCCTGCTGCTGCAATCGAAATCCAAACCGCATAGGTGAGGTAACATGCCAAGAGCACATCCGATTACTGGTATCCGTGGTCTTACATCTAAGACATGGTTTAACCAGCCCCCAGTTGAATGGGGAAGAGCAGACGGTTCCGTAGCTACTATAGCTTTAGGTACTGAAACAGGTAATAATGGTACTAGTGGTGCTGGCTCAGCTGTTGATGCTGCAGCTACTGCAACAGATGGTGGCGGTTCAGGTCTCAAGGTAGACTTAGCCGTTGGCAGTGATGTAGTAACTGGTATCACAGTTGATGCTGCAGCTGCAAACGATGGTGATGGTTACCGTATTGGTGACAAGATTACTATTACAGCAGCCAACGCTAGTACAGCAACAGACGTAGTTGGATACGTCACATCCCTTGAATACGAGAACTAAGCAATGACAAATGCAACCGTATTAGCACAGGGTAACACAGACGCTACACCAAACGAAGGTAATGGTGTTGCTGGTCCTACAGGTCCAGTACCTAGAACCACAAGTGCGGCTGTAGCTGCTGGTAACGCTCTACCTTTAGCAACAGTAACTGGTACACTTGCAGCTGGTAATAAGTATGCAACTAACAGTACTGGTACACTTAAAGGTACAGCTATTAGACACTCTGTAGCTAAAACAAAGAGCGGTGTAACAGCCGCCTCTGAGGTCTACTCAGAAACAATGGCTTTCCGTACAGCTTATGCTGGTCAGGAAGCAGATAGCCCAGCTATCAATGAAGCAAGCGGTGACGCTAACCGTGCTGCTTAAACTATAAGGGGAACTTCGGTTCCCTTTTTTTTATTTACAAATATTATTATGCCGATACCTACCACTAATGCAACACAAGAATTACCTGCTGTTAATCAAATACTCGCATCAGTAGGTCAGGCTCCTGTAACTACATTAGATCAAACCAACCCAGACGTTGCGATTGCATATGATACATTGTTACAGGTATCAAAAGAAGTACAAGCAGAAGGTTGGACTTTCAACCAAGAGTTTGAATACGAAATAGTAACTGATAATAATAAAGAATACCAGATACCTAACAACATGTTACAAGTAGATTTTTCTGAATCTTACAAAGGTAACATAGATCCTGTTAGACGTAGTGGTAAATTATATGATAGATATAATCATACTTATGAACTAGGAGATACAGTAGGTGATGAATTTAAAGTTGATGTGGTTTGGTTTTTTGATTGGATTGACCTTCCTGCACCTGTACAAAACTACATGGTCGCCAAAGCAGCAACCATTACAGCTCAACGAATCGTTGGCGATCCACAATTAATCCAAACATTACAACAACGTGAAGCATTGGCTAGAGCTAACGCACTAGAGTACGAATGCAATCAAGGTGACTTTACTATCTTTGGACACCCAGAAGGTAATAGACATTACACCAGTTATAAACCTTATACAGCTTTACAACGCTAATGGCAAGTGTTACACAACGTGTCCCGAATTATTTAGGTGGGGTATCTAAGCAACCAGATGATAAGAAGTTTCCGGGTCAAGTTCGTGAAGCTCTTAATGCTTACCCTGATCCTACCTTTGGTCTACAGAAAAGACCGGGACTTAAATTCCTAACAGTTTTAAAAGATAGTGGTGGTACTGCATATGATAATACCGATCTAGATAATGCTAAGTGGTTCTATATTCATCGTGATAATGATGAGAAATATATAGGGTGTATTGTAGGTGCATCTAGTTCTCCTTATGGAGAGATACATGTATGGAATGCAGCAACTAATGTTAAATCTACAATNACTTACTCAGGTAGTTCTAGAGATTATCTTACAGCTGTAGCAAAGACTGATTATCATGTACTTACTGTACAGGATACATCCATTATTACTAACAAACAAAAAACTGTAACAGTACAAGCAGCTAACTCTTTCAATGCTAACCGTCAAGCTACTATAAGATTACGTGGTGTTGATAATAGTGCAGGATTATAGAGTATATATAACTGTAGGTGGTACTGTATATGATCCAGTATACACTTCAGATTCAACATGCCACAGCTGCTGAGATTTTAACAAATTTAAAAACNCAGATTGATGCTGAAAGTATATCCAACCTAACTGTCACTAAACTCAACAATTCACTTGAACTGACTCATTCTTCTGCTGCCTTTACAGTAACAACTCAAGGTGGTTTGAATGGTCAACAGTTGAGTAGTTACGGAGACCAAGTTAATACAGTAGCAGATCTACCTACAGAAGCAGTTCATGGTAGGACTGTAAAGGTTATTAATACCTCTAGTAATGCTGATGATTATTACGCTAAGTTTGTAGCTGACGCTGGCTCTGGTAATGGTGAAGGATATTGGGAAGAAACCTTAGGACATGGTATGTCTCCGGGTTTGGCAGCAGCTACAATGCCACATGAATTAGTTAATACTGGTACAAACGCTTTTACATTTAGACCTATTACTTGGACTGACAGATTAGTAGGTGATGATACCACTAACTCACACCCTTCATTTAATGGTAAAAAGATACAACAAGCTTTCTTTTATAACAATAGACTAGGATTCTTATCAGAGGATAATGTATCCATGAGTCAGTCTGGAGAGTTTTATAACTTGTATCATATAACAGCTCAAACACTTAGTGCTTCTGATCCAATTGACTTGAATTGTTCTAGCATTAGACCAGCTGTGTTACACGGTATTATACCAGTAGCATCAGGTTTGATTCTATTCTCTGAGAACCAGCAATTCATCATGTATGCTGCTGATGGTAACCTATCACCACAGACTGCTATCATACGTGGACTCTCTAACTATGAGATGGATACGAATATAGACCCTGTAGATGTAGGTACCAACATTAACTTTGTTAGTAAGACACCAGCTTATACCAGAGTGTTTGGTCTTACCCCAAGAGGTGAAGGTCAGATACCAGAGGTTACTAATTTAGGTAAAGTAGTAGATGAATATATACCAGATACTGTTGACAGTTTAATTGCTAGTCCACAGAACTCATTTATAGCTTTATATGGATCTACTTTAGATACTGTATATTTCTATAGAACACACGCTGAAGGTAATCAACAGGTCTTACAGGCATGGTACAGCTGGAA
>FUFK010047280.1_pt1 | contig 15863 bp, 35 predicted proteins | sample 1021851 | NCBI WGS metagenome assembly FUFK01 (sample SAMEA51879418, study PRJEB19060) | metagenome | reverse complement strand
GTAATCATAGAATCCAACTCATGAAAGTTTAAGTTACTGAACTCATCGACAATAACAATAGCATTATCAAGAGTGACTCCACGAATAAAAGAAGTAGACCAAAACGAAATAGTTTCTTGTGCTCGTAAGTTATCATATAACATTTCAAAGGAGTTGTCATCAGGCATACTAAACATATACCTTACCATATTTTTGTATGGAATCTGATATAGTGCAGATTTATCTTCATGGTCACCTGGTAGGAAACCAATCTCTCTAGTAGGAACTAGAGACCTTACAATGTATATTTTATCATACGCTGTGTTTTCGTCAAGCACTTCTTGCAAAGCAAGATATAAAGTAATAAAAGTTTTACCTGTTCCTGCAGCACCATGCAGTAACAAGTTCTTACCTTCAGCATACTGAGCAAATGCTAGTGTCTGATTATCTGTCAGAGGTTTAACCTCTGTCATGTATGATGAGTCGATAGGTTTCTTACGTTTCATGTGTTTCCTCGACATACCATTGGGGAAAGTTTTAGGAGAGTTAGTTCCTTTTCTTGCTTTTGCCATTATGTGAAACGAGATAGATTCGCTTTAGGATGTGCTGATTGGACTTTGGACATGACTTCTTTGAATCCGTCCTCCATCTTAGGTTGACCATAGGTCATACCTCCAACACCTGCTTGCCAGTCTTTATCCCAATCGGGATTATCTTTTCTCCACTGATCATATTCTTTCATGGTCATGTGGAGTTCTTTTTTCTCTTCAGTTTTTTTGTTTATCACTGGGTAAGTAGGCATTAATCTATCCTCAAACAGGGTTGTAGGTCATTGTAGTAGTCTTCATCAGAACATTTACAATCATCATCAGGACACCAATCAAGTGCCTTGGAGATGATTGGGAACTGACATATGAAATGTTGTTTGCATGCTTCTGCAATTTTCATATGTTCTTTCTGTGTTCCATTAGCAGAACGCAGATCAATGTAATGAATCCATGAGCGAAGTGATCCACTCATATACATTTTAGTTGGTGTTGCTAGAGGCAATACCATTCTAGCACATTCTTTTGCAATACCTGAGTGAAGCATTTCTTTATAGAGTTTCATTGCATCTACAAAATGCCTTTGCATTTTTAACTCGTAGTCCTGTTTGATAAATGGATCTACATCATCAATACTATTCTGTCTATTCTTATCGTCTTGACGACGTAGTTCTGGAAGAGGGATGCTATCTGCAAGTAGAGAAGAGTCAGCGTACCTCTGTGAAAATTCTTGATATGTGAACGACCTATGCCTTAGGACTTGAGCAGCAATAGCACGAGTCGTGTTAATCTCTAGAGTCATGAACGCTTGTTCAAAGACACTCCAATGACCGTGCTTAATACAATACTTAAGTAAACCCCCGACATCAGGGTTCTCTTGGTTTTTAGGATTACTCACCCTAGCAACATACCCGATAGTTTTTTCTGCATCAGGAGTCACAGATATCAAACATACTTTACTCATACTTTCCAAATAAAATTTTAGACATCAGATACAAACCAAACGCTTTTAGATATCCAATAGTGGCAAGACCAAACAAACCTGGCATCAACCAATTCCATAGTAGCATAACAATCGCAGGTTGAACAAAGAATTGAACTACTCTAGCAACTGCTTTTGCTGCTTCTTCATTCTTTTTCTTTTCCTCTGCATCGAGTGCTTTTCTACGGTCAAAGTAGACGCTCATCTTTTGTTTCGCTTGCCTTTCTTCTGTGTTGGATCGTTCCATAATTTAGGGTTAATTCTACCTTCTGATTGTGTAAACTTTACAAAGTTCTTTTTATAAAGATCATAGTAATAATCAAAAAGATCTACTGCTTTACTTGCGATTGCAATATCAAACGCAGGTTTATCATCTACCTTATACTCAACCAAATAGGCGGTGTAAGGTAATGATTTATCTTTTGCATCATCGGGAGTGCATTTTTCTTTGAAAACTCGAACTCCTTTCAACTTCTGCCTCCCCATTCAATAGATGGAAATGCTTCAGAAACTACTGCCTTAGTGATTCTCTTATACTTATCTCCCATCTTTCCGTCCTTACATAGAACCAAAAGTTCTGCTTCCTCAGCAGACAATCCTTCTAGAAGTTGCACAAACATGGACTCTCTCTTCAAAGACTTGAGACGATTGTCTCCTCCTTTGAAGAATCTGTATAGTCCTCTGTATTCTTGTTCAAGTCTAGTATGATCTGTCCCTACAGGGGCATCGTTAGGAGTGTATGGAACCTCACCTTCGGGGAGTTCTGATACAATACTCTCATCAAAGTTGATGATCATTAGTTGACGTAGTGCGGGAGTGTTGTGTTTCTTCAGCAAGTCAACTTTTTCTTTTTTAGTTTTAGCATTTGAGACCTTTCTTAGGATCTCACTAATTAGTAACCTAGAGTTACTGTTTTCAATTGATCGTGTAGGCATAATTTGTTAATCATCATCGTCATCGTCATCTTCATGTTGTAAGAACCTATAGTCTGGTCGAATATAGATTAGTTCATCATGAATCATGTCACCGTCTTCATCAAACATCTCAGGATGTGTGACCGATTTTGCATAGGCAGCGTTTTCGATGTAATCTTCAACGTACCCTTTCGCTAACCAAGAGACGGTTATACCAAGAATAAAAGCACCGATTGTTGTTAATACTACAAGTGCAATTTCCATAGGACTCTCCTTAGCTATTTTTATTTAGAGGTTTTCCTACGACCTGGTCTCTTATACCATTCGTATTGCCGAGCATCTATCAAAATCTGTGACAAGTACTTTGAGATTTTCCTTGCTTTTGGTTTACCAAGATGCCCATATGCTTCACGAAGTAACTGATGATAAGAGTCAGATCCACCCTTGACATATGCATCGAGATCAGAAATAGTCAATGCTAATTCCTTAGCAGTTGTGCTATCAATGAACTCTTGTATTTCTTTACGTTTAATCTTGCTGTGAGTCAAATAATTATACGGTTTGAAGAGAAACATATTCTTTTCAAACGCAGCATCAATAGCAGATTCAACAAGACCGTAAAATTCTTCCATCAGATAAGGTTGTTTTCACGAAGGTATCGAACTGTATCAGTGCAACCACCAAGATTGGTGCCACCTAATACAACTTGAGGGAAAGTTGATCCCTCTCCAAATTGATTATAGAATGCTTCTCTTTGAAAGTCAACCCCNAATCTGTATTCCCGATAATTATATTTTTTTCCTTCTAATACTTGTTTGATTTGAGTGCAGTAAGGACAACCGTCTCGTGTGTAAACAGTAAAATTCATAATAGTTTAGTAGAATAAAAAAGGGACTCATAGAGTCCCTTGGATTCATCTTATATAGATGCGTTTAGAAAACGAACTTAACACCTGCCTTAGCAGAGAAGTCAATGTCGTCATCAGATGTAGTTACACCAGAGATTTCTCCGTAGAACTTATCGTAAGATCCACCAAGGTATCCTACTAATTCAACGTCTCCGAACTCATCAGTTGATTCTGTATGAGTTACAGTAGGACCACCAGATACGTACCAACCGATACCACCAGGTGTTTCTCCTTCGTATCCTACAACTGCTTCTAATCCACCAGATGTGTATGTTCCATCAGGATATGATCCAGTTGCTTCTAAGTTAACATATGGACCAGCAAAAGCTGCACCAGATACTAGAAGAGGGGCTGCAGCGACTGCAGCGATTGTTGATTTAATCATTTGTTTTTCTTATTTTCTTGCAGAGTTATTACCTGCAGATGTTAGAGAACTCGACGTGTTCTCGTTAGGTTTTGAACTGTAGAGACCTAGCGGGAGTAATTGAGCCATTCGGAAATCTTTGTTCGCGAAGCGTCCTTCGCTTCGAGTATTTATACTAACACTTTCTTTGGGATCTGTCAAGTGTTTTCTTCTGCCAATTTTTTCTTTGCCCTTCTTTTGATTAATTTGGCAAAGAGAGCATCTTCTTTAGTCCACAATTTTTTATTAATCTTGCGTTCCTTGATGATTCTTTTTGCTGCTTTGATTGTTTCTTTTGGATTCATGGTATTCGTGTGTTCGTTTACGGTTTTCAATTAACATTTTTTGCACTTGATATTTTCCTTCAAAGTATTCATCTGTGTCTAAGGGTACGTCAATGATTTCCGTAGGATCTACAACCAAATCAAAGTGTGCATCAGCATCACCTACAATTTCTTTTATCTCTTTAGGTAGTTGATCGTTTGGGATTTTGGGGAGTTCCATTATGTGATTGAGTATGTGTATCCTGTTGCCTTTCTAGTGTGCCAGAAAAGATTTCCGTCACCAGATGTAGAAAGATTTAATGATGAAGCTATTATAGCACCAGATTGAGAAATTGTCCATGCTGCACCACCAGGATTATCTGTCCAAGTATTAGCTACGTTACCAGATGTAGTAGTGTTAGTAACTGAGACAACTAAAGTATGCATTCCTGCACTCAAGTTAGAAAGTGTAGCAGTGCTACTTGTTGTATATGAACTGGACGTCGCAATCTGTGTTCCATCAAGTGTGAATGTAGCAGTGTTATCTGCCTGACATTCAAAATCATAATTACCTGCTGTAGGAATATTTATATTATAAGTTGCTGTTTGAGCAGCATCTAGTAAAGGATCATTATCACTTGGGAATACTGCGTAAGTATTCATGAATGATGACCATAGAGGATGAGGACCTGAGGTTACCCAAGAAATACTGGTTGCACTTCCACATGCTCCACCCTTACATATCTTGAGATACCATCCACCAGGATTATTTCTCCAAAGATATTCATCATCAGTTATCGTTGGGGGATTAGCGACTTCATTCGTGCATATAACTGTCACTAATAAAACACCTACTGACAATGATCTTGTAGCAGTAGTGGGAGTTCCAGTGGTTGTCATACCACCACTATTTGTGATGAACGCACTAGTCTCTGATCCAATAGTTACAGATCCAGTATCGTCAGCAGCAAAAGTAAATCCATAAGTTCCTGCTTCTGTGATATTAATTTTATATGTTACTGATTGAGGTGCGAGTGGTAACGTACACTCTCCTGCGTTAGTCCATACACCATATTCATTTGCTTCAGAAGACCATAGATACTCAGATTCAACTGGAAATGTTACTGGTGAAGATCCTTCAGTAGCAGTTTTTGTAACTAAAGTTCCGTTAGCATTGAAGAAAGTTAGAGGTCTAATATTAATGTCTGGTTGATATTGTGAACAACTTGTTGGAGATAATGTTGGTTGAGGAAAAGAATTACCTAAACTAACTTCATTATTTGCCTCTGCAGAATTCCAACCACTATCATAATTCTCTCCAAGGTCACCTTGATATTCCCATACACAATCGTAATTTTCTATAGTGCCATCAGGTAACGTTCTTTGTTTACATCTTTGACGCTTTAAGAAGGAGGGCACTTCTCCAATAACTTCTTGCATACTATCATATAAACCTGTCAAATCAAGAGTAACAACACGTTCAGAGTCTTCTCCTAAACGCTCAGTATCAGACACAGCAAATCGTGCCCTCTGTGCTATCTCAGCATCAGTGGGAGGTAGATCACATACAGGACCAAAACTACCTTCTGGATAATAAAATGCCATAAAAAAAGAGGGGTCTTACCCCTCTATTTAGATTAGGTTAGGACAGGTCCTAACGTGATACCTATTGCAATAAAGAATATGAATTCAAATATTGAAAAGTATCCTCCGTATTTTACGAGAAATTGAGTCATTTGTGCTTGTGCTCCTCAGCATTAATTTAACCGATTGTTGGTGCAGTTAAAGCAACCTCTGTAGTCTCAGCAGATGCTAAGTCTAGTGGGAAGTTGTGAGCGTTACGCTCGTGCATTACTTCCATACCAAGGTTTGCTCTGTTAAGNACGTCACCCCATGTAGGAATGATCTTACCGTTAACATCTACAACTGATTGGTTAAAGTTAAATCCGTTCAAGTTGAATGCCATTGTACAGATACCCATAGAGGTTAACCATACACATACAACTGGGAACACTGCTAGGAAGAAGTGAAGACTTCTTGAGTTGTTGAAACTTGCATACTGGAAGATTAATCTACCGAAGTATCCATGTGCTGCAACAATATTATAGGTTTCTTCTTCTTGACCGAACTTGTAACCATAGTTCTGAGATTCTTCCTCAGTAGTCTCTCTGATTAGAGAAGATGTTACAAGTGAACCATGCATTGCGGAGAATAGAGATCCACCGAACATACCTGCTACTCCTGCCATATGGAAGGGATGCATAAGAATGTTGTGCTCTGCTTGGAATACGAACATGAAGTTGAATGTTCCAGAAATTCCTAGAGGCATACCATCAGAGAAAGAACCCTGACCAAATGGGTATACAAGGAATACTGCAAATGCTGCAGATACTGGTGCTGAATAAGCAACACAGATCCAAGGTCTCATACCTAGTCTGTATGATAATTCCCACTGTCTACCCATGTAGGCAGAGATTCCGATTAGGAAGTGGAAGATTACCAACTGGTAAGGACCACCATTATATAACCACTCATCGATTGTAGCTGCTTCCCAAATTGGGTAGAAGTGTAGACCGATTGCGTTTGAAGATGGAACAACTGCACCTGAGATGATGTTGTTTCCATACATTAGAGCACCTGCTACAGGTTCTCTGATTCCGTCGATATCGACAGGTGGTGCAGCAATAAATGCAACAATGAAACATGCTGCTGCTGTTAATAAACATGGGATCATTAAGACACCGAACCAACCAACATAAAGTCTGTTGTTAGTGCTTGTTACCCATTCGCAGAACTCAGGCCATCCTTGTAGGAGTCCGCCTTGTCTGCCTTGTCTTGAAAGAGTTGTCATTAGGACGTTGTTAAGTAGGGCTCAAAGGGTAGAGCGATACTATATTTCCATCAATCCCTTCACTGATGGATATGAGAGACGTAATTTACCCACCCATAGGTCTCGGTTAAACGGGTGCACATAGAAAAGGTGAGGATTTCCTCACCCAGTTGATTTATTTATAGTAATATATCTTTACGAATAAGTCAAGTGAAAAAGATGAGTATTAATACTTATTTTCTGATCCACCTATTCTACTCAGATGNCTTGTGCAGAAGTCATACATCTGTTGGTGTATAGAAATATCACATGATTCGTAGACAGGTTTGTCTATGTATTTTGTTCCTTTTAAAGGGTTGTCATCAAACCATCCATCATAAGGTAATTTGTCTGATGCGGGAATTGTCATGAATGTTTTCGTACGGTACCTTTCATACCCCCTTCTTTAAGAAACTTTCTGGCACCTGCTTGAGTGTCAAAAATTTTTGCGAATCTTTTGTCGGGGTTCCATGCAGTATGTGAAACTAAGTATTCAATTACTTTATCGTCAGTCCTTCGGGTTGCTACCCATACGGAAGTGTTGTTTGGATCTGCTGCCATGATTAATTACACGTTATCATAAGATTATTTATAAAAAAAGAGGAAGTCAAGCTTCCTCTTTAGGTTGTATAACTATTCTGTTGTTACTGTAATCTGCTTTAAACTCTAACTCTGCATCAGGATCCCATAGTAACTCTTCATAGAGCATGTTAAGGGTCTCCATATCTTCATAGAGTGCTTTAGGATTTGGCATCGTCAACTCCTGATGCTAATAATATAATTTATTTATGCTCCTTGAGGTGCATAGTTATAAACTGGAGTCATTACTCCCCCGCCACCATCATCATCATCGTCATCATCGTCCCAAGGAAGATCACCAAGCATGACAAAACTAACAATGAAGAGCGTTATGACAGGCATAAACGGAAACAACATTGTATGAATCCACGTTTGTTGATCAATATACATTAAATTAATCCGTGAGCGTATACAGGTAATCCAACAGTTGCTGTTAAACCTGTGGCGATAATAAAGTATAAGAATGGAATGTAACGTACAGACATAGGTCTCTTATACGTTTCCATGACGTCGTGATAGTTCATTAGAAAATACCTGGTGCGATCCAACCTGTGAAACCATAGTTCACTACTGCTGCGAGTAGACCAATCATCGCTAGTCTACCGTTTAATTTCTCTGCGAAAATCCAATGTTTCATTATACGAAACCTGGAATGAGTTGACCTGTTGTTAAGTAAGCACCGATTCCTGCGATGATACCAAGCATTGCTAATCTACCGTTAAGTTTCTCAGCAACTACTTTCTGTGCTTCTACTTCTTTTGTATTTGATGGATACATTAGAAAATACCTGGAATGATTTGACCAGTTGTAACGTAAGCACCAACTGCTGCTACGAAACCGAGCATTGCTGCCCATCCATTAAATCTTTCTGCTTCTGGAGTCATGATAGTGTTCCTGTTGTGTGTTGATTGTGTGTATATAATTGATTCGATAAGTTCCATGGTTAGAAACCAAGAAGACCACCGAAGAAGAAGTTACCTGTGGTAACGTAAGAGACGAAACCCGCAACTAAACCAAGCATCGCCAAGCGACCATTGAGTAGTTCAGCGTTCTTTCCGTATCCTTGATAGTTCTCATCAATGTAAGGACGAGTTTCAGTTGGAAACATATTTTGTCTTCCGCCTGATTCAGTTGTTGTTGTCATTTTGTGTAGTTTTATTAAGAACTGTTACAATTATATATAATGTTTTAACATTTGTCAAGCGTTTGAAATATTAAGATTTCTGATTCAACATATAAGAAAATTAAAAGCACCCCGAAGGGTGCTGATTAGGACTAGGACTATGAGTTGCTTTCGCGCCTAAAACCATCTAGTTTAACGTCTATTGGCAAAGACGGGATTTATCCGTATGTTAGGATATTATAATGTTTTCGTGGAGGAGAGACAGGTTTTTTAGTCACTGCTCTGTAGATCCTCAATAACAATTCGGAACTCATTAATTAGATGCGGAAACAACATCCCGTTTTCTGCCGTACGCAGTGACCTCAGGATCAGGGTCTAACCATTTTGTGTATTCAAAGTCTTCAATAACATAATCCAGTTGAACTGAATTGTCAAGAAGATACATGTCTCTGTAGCGTTGTGTCCATTCGTGAAACTTCTGGATACGATAGTCTGGATGACCGTTTGGAAGAGTTCCAACTGACACATAACGGTATGGATACCGTTCTAAAATGGTTTCAAGTTTCATAATAAAGATCGATTTCAAGTTTGGATAAAAGGATTTCGTAATCCTCATCTACATCACCGTAGAGTTGAACACCTTTATCCTCATAGTGTTTTACTAGTTCATTATATATGATAGGATGTTCGGTGTCAAGTATAATCTGTCTGTCTACTGCATCGGTAAGGATATCGAGACAAGACGAGAAACGTTGTGCTGTAGTCATTTTTTTAACCTGTATAGACCGATTTGCCCGAAGGCAACGAGACAGGTAGGAATTGAACCTACGACCGACTGCTTAGAAGGCAGTTGCTCTTTCCGCTGAGCTACTGTCCCAGTGGTTTTCAAGTTCCTCCTCTTCGAGCTCAGCACATTTATGCAACTGATCGATCATGATGTCGATCATCGCATCTGAAATGTTGAATTCTTCGTCCATAAGAGAACTCCCTTGACTACCTTGAGATTATAGAAGAGTTATCAGCAGTTGTCAAGCATTGAAATAATCTTTACGCATGTACCTACCAAGTATGTTCGAGTTGTAAAATGCAGGGGTTCCATCTTTTGTTGCCTCCGTAAGTACATTATTGAAAAATAGTTGTCGGGTCTCCTCATAATTGCATTGACCCTTCGAGTTATGTAGGCTTATAATCTCTCGTTTAAACTGTTCCTTTCCATACAATTTTATATCTTCTTTTAATTCTGGACAAGATCCATAATACTTCTTCCAATCGGATTCTTGTTTTTGTTTTCGTTTCTTTCCTTTTGGTGTTCTAAAGGCATAAAAATACTTTCTTCCGATGTAGATTCTCCCATTAACCTTATTTGTAATACGGTAGACGAAACCGAAGAAATCGCCAATATCGTTAGAAGTGAAAGTTGAACCTTCACATAGCCAGGGATTTTCATAATCAATCGCAGAGTCCGTCTTCGTCGTTGATGTCACGATAAGTAGTGTGCTTGTCAGTATCACTACTTATACGATATGCTCCAGTGTCTGAATAGACCTCAGATTTTAACTCTGCTACTGCAACCTCAAGGTCATGTATCAATGTTTTTAAATTTCTTTTCTTCATGAGTAATATTCTTGTAGGATTTGTAGAACTCTATCGAGTGAATAGTGTGCACCTGCTTTCCAGTCATTACTTGCACCGCCATGTTCATTATAGAGTTCGTGTTTGAGTCTAAAGATTCTGGGTTCGATATCAATCTTTCTCATTTGACCTCTCCCAGAGGGAGGATATCTACGATTTATTTCTTCAGACATCCTTGCAATTCCTGCCAGTCTTTATCAAACAGTTCTAATCCTTTATCTGTAAGAATGTGTTTATACATCTTATTGAAAACAGGAACAGGGAGAGTGCATATATCTGCTCCTACTCTAAAGGCAGATGATACTTGTTGAACTTCCCTAACTGAAGCAGCGAGAACCTTTGTGTCTCGTCCATGAGTTGCAAATACGTCTGCAATCTCCTCAATCAATTGGATTCCATCGAAAGAGTTATCGTATACTCTTCCTACAAAAGGAGAAACGTACGTTGCACCTGCTTTAGATGCTAGAATTGCTTGTGCTGTTGAGAATACTAATGTGACATTTACACTAACTTCATCGTTAGTGAGGTCTCTGCATGCCTTAAGACCTTCTGGTGTGCATGGAACTTTAATTGTGATGTTNGGTCCAATGTCGATATACTTCTCTGCCATATCTAACATTTCAGTGGCAGTATCACCTACCACTTCGGCAGAGATTGAAGCATGGAAAGGAAATATATTTGAAATTTCCGTTATGACTTCCATAGGATCTTGTCCTGCTTTTAACATAAGAGATGGGTTGGTAGTTACACCGTCAATTAAACCTGTCTCAAAAGCATTAGAGATCGTTTCGGCATCAGAACAATCCAGAAAAATTTTCATGGTGCTCCTTCGCATAATTCATAATATTTATTCTAACATAAAAAACCCCAGTCGTAAAGGACTAGGGTTTAAGTGTTTATCTTAACATAATTAAGATGTTATGTTCCACGGTTGTGCACCACCGAAGTCTACCTTGAGGTAAACCCACTTAGCATAGTGCACTCCACGATAAGTTAAAAAAGCGAAGGTCTTGACTGGATCGTGTTTAGTGGAATCATATTCGGGAAGACCATAATCCCACTCAAAATTAATCTTTAGCAACTGTTGGTCTCTTGAGAGGCAAAAGACGCAGTTCCAGATAGATCATAATCATGAAAACAACAGACCCTAGGGATACGATCCCGATGGTTTGTAGTTCTGTCATGATTAAGACTGGGATGCGAATTTACGCTCGACCTTCAATCCACGATACATTAGATCGTGACGGTTGTTACTTGCTTGCTCTGCAAGAACCTTTGCTTTGTATGCTTCAGCGTCATACTTGACGCCTCTGTAAGTAATTGTAGTCATGATTTTACTCCTAAAGTTAGTGACTTGTTTAAGGTCCGTTCCTTTATTCGTTTGCGTCCCAATCACACTCAAGTCCTACAGCATTGGCAAAATCTACTTGATAAATTTCAATGATTTCTTGCCTTGATTGTTCATCAATTCCCTCATAAATTCGAGCACGCTCGATTAATGGTTGAATATCAGCACATGTCACTGCAGTAGCAATTAAAATAGGGATCATGGGATGAACGCTCCGTTCCGCGAATTACTTGCGTCCAAGTTGCCAAGCTTCGCAATTTGGTTCTGATACTTTGGTATAGAAGTAATCTATAAGATACTCATGAGCATCTGAACTAAGATTCTCATCGCTGAGTATCTCAATCCTTGATTGATTCCATTCGTTACATGATAGTTCCCAGTGGGAAGCATCGTGTTCCGCAAACATCAATACCAGTAGTGCGAGTCCGTGCATTGGATGAACGTTTGGTAACAACTGTTACCTGTACATTATATTTATATCATAGATTCCTGACATTGGTAGTTCACTATGATACACTTTAACACATTTTATCCTTATCTTTATCTTTTCTTAAGTCTTCGTGCAACCTCTTAGTTGCTTCTTTCCTAGCAGCAGTCCAGATCATGTCAGTAATGTCTGGACCGTAGTCATTTCCTGACTCCACTAGATCATTATAAGTTTTATCTAACCACTCTGTGCTAGAGAGAGAATCCTGCAAAGGAGTCTCCTTTGACGTCTTGTTTGATTCCTCCGACGACATAACTTTCAATCTCCGTTTCTTGTGGTGCGTTCTGTTGACCCTTACTATTTAACCAGTGTTGAGTCCATGGCAAAGGATTGTTTCTAGCAACTTGATCAAACACAGGATCTAATCCGATTGCTTTCATTCTACGATTGGCAATCCACTCAACATAATTATGTAGTAAGCGATCATTCAATCCAATCATACTACCTTCTCTAAACAAATAGTTTGCCCAAGTCTTCTCCTCTTCAACAGTTCTCTTGAACATATCTACGACGAATGGTTTTTCTTCTTTTGCGATTTCTGCCATTTCGGAGTCGTCACCTTTTGCCCAGTTCTTGAGGATATTTTGTGTGATAACCAAGTGTTGACTTTCATCTCTAGCGATAAGAGAGAGAATCTTAGCTGAGCCTTCCATAAGTTTATTTTCGCCAAAAGCAAACGAACACGCAAAGGAGACATAGAAACGAATTCCTTCAAGAATGTTAACGTTTGCAATTGCCCTATAGAGTTTTCTTTTGAGTTCTTTTCTTTCATAGGTTCCAGTTAAATGTCCTTGTCTTGCAAGATCCCATGTTTGACAATTATCAAACTCGTGTGCTGAATTAATAAATTCATCGTACGATTTAGTTACAGATGATGCACGAGACATTACATTCTCATCATCTAAGATAGTATCAAATACCTCTGAAGGATCTGGATATACATTCTTAATGATGTATGTGTAGGAACGACTATGAATCATTTCCATAAACTCCCATACCGTCATGCATGCTTCCAACTCAGGAAGAGANCAGTAGGGAATGAATGCCATACCTGGTCCTCTACCTTGAACTGAGTCAAGCATGATCTGATACTTCAAGTTAGAAGTAAAGATGTGCTTCTGTTCTGGTGTAAGAGTTTGATAGTCTGATCTATCTTTCTGTAGAGACACCTCTTCGGGTCTCCAGAAATATCCTAGTTGTGATTGTGTAAGTCTATCAAATACTGGATACTTATATTCATCATATCTTTGGACTCCTAATGGTTGTCCAAAAAACATTGGTTGTTTCTTTGTGTTTACTTTGTTCTTGTTAAATACTGTCATTCCTTTTACTTCTGCATCAGACCTTGCAACTGTCACAGTCTTCTTCCTCCGAGGTGAGTATGTCGTTGATTAATTTATCGACGTTTGGTTCGTCGTCACCATCTTTTTTAGCATCATAAGTGTTTTGATAATATGAAGTCTTCCAACCATATTTGTATGTGGTCAAAAGATCTTTTGCCATCACAGATACAGGCACTTCATTGTCAGGATAATTCTCTGGATTGTAACTCCAGTTACCACTGATTGCCTGATCGAAGAATTTCTGCATAACTGCAGTTACTTTGATGTAACCATCATTGTTATGCATATCCCATAGCAGGGTATAGTTTGCTTTTAGAGAGTTATAAGACGGAACAATCTGCTTAAGAGGTCCTTTCTTTGATTTCTTAACGGACAGGTAGTCTCTAGGAGGTTCGATTCCGTTTGTGGCATTTGACACAACGGAACTGCTCTCCGAAGGCATTTGTGCGGACAGTGTGCTGTTCCTGACTCCGTATTCCACGACAAGTTTCCTAAGAGATTCCCAATCATAGTTCAGGTTATTTGGAACAATTTCATCGACATCGTTCTTATATGTATCTATTGGAAGAATTCCATTATGATACTTGGTGCGATTTGAGTATTCGCATGCACCTTTTTCCTTGGCAAGTTGTACAGTTGCCTTGATTAGGTTGTATTGGAATGCTTCAGTTAGGTCGTGAACTAACTTATATGCCTTCTCATCCTCGTATCCAACACCGTTCTTTGCGAGATAATGAGCAAGACCAATATAACCTACTCCAAGCGATCTACGTGCCTTGGTAGCGATTTCTGCGGCTCTGACGGGATATCGTTGAAAATCAATGAGTTCATCAAGAGACCTAACAGTAAGATCACAAAGGCTTTCAAGATCCGAAAGGTCCCTAATCTTTCCAATATTAATAGCACTAAGGATGCAGAGAGCAATTTCTCCAGTTTGGTCATCGATATGTTGTATAGGTTTAGTTGGGAGTGTTATCTCCTGACATAGATTACTCATTTCCACTTTATCCAAGAAGGATGAGTGAGAATTACAATGATCTATGTTCATAATGTATATTCTACCAGTTTCTGCTCTTTCTTTCAACAGGTCTAATATAAGTTCCTGTGCGTTTACAGTATCTCTGGGAATTGATTCATCTAATTCATACTTGACGTATAGATCGTCAAAAGATTCCGTACCAAAACTATCATACAACCCTGGCACATCATGAGGAGAAAAAAGACTAATCTCCTCTGCGGATAAAAACCTCTCATAAAATAATTTACTAAGTTGAATAGAGTAATCTAATTTTCTTACTCTGTTGTCTTCTGTTCCTTTGTTGTTCTTAAGAACTAATATATCTCTTATTTCTTTGTGCCAGATGGGGAAGTGGACAGTCGCTGATCCACCACGGATGCCATTTTGAGTGCAGCATCTGACAGTGCTTTCAAACTTTTTGAGGAACGGGACAACACCTGTATGTTGCACTTCGCCACCCCTGATTTTACTGTTGATGCCACGGATGCGACCCGCGTTGATGCCGATACCCGCCCTTTGTGCAACATATTTGCCGATAGCCATATCAGAACTAAAGATGCTATCGAGGGTGTCATCAATATCAACAAGAACACAGCTAGCAAATTGTCTAAGTGGAGTTCTAACCCCTCCCATGATAGGTGTGGGAATGTTGATTTTGTGTTTGCTGATCGCGTCGTAGTATCTTTTGACATAATCGAGTCGAGTTTCTTTTGGATATTCTGCAAAGATAGATGCGGATATTAACAGATACATGAACTGAGGAGTTTCATATACTGCACCCGAACTTCGGTCTTGTACTAAGTATTTATCTACAACCTGCCTCAAACCCGCATAGGTAAACATCATATCCCTTTGATGGTCTATGAAGGATTCAAGTTTATCAAACTCTTCTTCAGTGTATAAATTAACCAACTCAGGATCATATACACCCTTCTCAATGCAATCTAAGACATGATCCTTTACTTTAGGTATATCATATATGCGTCCATATAATTGCTTACGAATAGAAAATAATAATAATCTTGCTGCAACAAACTGATAGTTAGGGCAGTCTAGATCTATTAGATCACTCGCAGATCTAATTAAAATGTTTTGGATTTCTCCAGTAGATATACCATCATAAAATTGTAGTCCTGATTGTATTTCAACTTGACTTGCAGAAACCCCTGCAAGTCCTTCACATGCCTGTTCTACCATAGCATGTATCTTTTCAAGGTTAAGTGGTTCTATTCCTCTTCCATTGCGTTTCTTAACTTTGATGCTCATACCTTTTTCCAAATGTTGAATTTAATTTTTGCTTGTAGTGATGAATATGTATTTGATTCTACTATGGACTTTACATTATGTCCACTGAGAACCATATCATTTATGTCCTTTTCATGAATATTGGACGGCCAAATGACTATCTGATCTCCTCGATCAATGGTCTTGTTGATTCTTTCAATGATTTCTCTGTTACGAGGTTCGTTAT
>FUFK010113696.1_pt1 | contig 15866 bp, 17 predicted proteins | sample 1021851 | NCBI WGS metagenome assembly FUFK01 (sample SAMEA51879418, study PRJEB19060) | metagenome | reverse complement strand
ATCTTATGCTTGTTGCTGATACTGCACTTCGCCGGGATATTTCTGATTTCGCTCGTACTGGTTTTGATACCGCTGACGGTTCAAACCCTGGTGTTCGCACTGTCAATTATGATGGTGGTTCAGGTGAAATCAAACTTGCTGTTGATCTGTATCAATCAGACCACGGTGTAGTTTCGATTGTAAACGCTAATCCAGATTGTATGCCTTCTACGCAGTCCAGCTATACTGGATATGTTGTTAATCCTGAGTACTACGGTGTCCACGAGTTGATCCCTATGGGTTCTACACGCCTTCCAAATCTTGGTGGCGGTGAGCGTGGTTTCGTTGACTGTGCATTGACTCTCGGTGTTTACCACCCCGGTGCGCACGGCAAAATCTTCAGCTAATCATTAACAAAGGAGATATAATATTATGCCACGCTTAACAATAAACGAAGCAGGTTCACAAACCTTCACGGACTCTATCACCATTACATCAGGTGATTTTGCATCCGCTGTTATCGGAACAAAAGCCGATGATGCAACTCACTCCATTGACTACGACATCCCCCAGGGTGCAATCGTACAAAAGGTTGCCTTCAAACTGAATGAAGCCTTTGACGATAGCGGTGCTGGTCAAAGCTTAACTATCACTGTTGGTGATGATGACACCGCCGCTGGTTACATCGGTGCTGCTCAGATTCACGTTGATAATACTGAAGTTACATACGCCTTCAATGATGGCTCGTACTTCACTGCTGGTGGAGATGCAAACACAGTAAATGGTAAACTATACACAGCCGATGGAAAAGAGTTCAAGTTGCTCTTTACTCCTGCCGCTGGTAGTGGTTCCGCTTACTCATTGAATGAACTGACTCAAGGAAGCATTACTGTTTTCTTCGAGATGGCTCGTCTCTAATTGATTCTGGTTGGGGGTGGCTGCGTAGCGGCCACTCCCTTCCTTTATTTTATGGATATAATCACGAATCTACCTCGGTACTCCGATGGTGAAATTGATCGTGCCTTTATGAAGGAGATCGTTACGGGATTCAAGCGAGAAAAAGAAACAGAAAAGGAACGAGTCAAACAAGCAGCTAAACAATCCTCTGGGCTTAGAGGCACGACTCACCCAACGTTAGGAAAACCTGTTGCAACAATCCCGGCCCGTGAGTTCTTTCGACTCACACAGAAGTACGGTCACGAGACCGTTCATTCTAAAGAATTTTTAAAGTACTACAACAAGAAGTTCCCTGAACTCAGCCCGAACAAAGCATAATGCAGAACAGAACCTACGGCGATTTATTCAACTTAGTTAGCAATATGATCGGAGCCGTAGAATTAGCGGCTGACGAACAAACACAGCTTCGGCATTTTATCAACCGCAGGTTCCAGGAGGCTTTTGATGAAAGCCCTGTCTGGCCTCGTTATCTAGTCTCCTCCGAGGAGCGAGATATTGCGTCCATTGTTATTAGTGGATTAACGGCAGGAAGCTCGAGTAATGATAAGTCCGGTGTATCGAACGGCAACTATGCTTTGTTTGGAGTTGTGAGTTCCGGGACAGGGGCTGTCATAGGGACTAATATATATTACAATCTAGATCAAGGAACAGAAGGTTCTACGGGAATCAGTAATTCAACTATTTTATACAAAAATGCAAGTAACAGCAGATGGGAACTAGAATCCGGGAATGATATAAGCTTGAACTCCGATGGCACTATTTCTTATGAACCGGGAGGTGGGGATACAGTGCTTGTGGAAACAATTTTAACGGGTGCTTCGTCCGTAGAAAACCCATCCGAAGTCCTGAATTGGAATTTAACCGCATCCCTAGTAGCGGGTACTCCTTTGTTTACTGATAAACAGCTAATACCTTACGCTGAGACGGGGAGGAATACCATTGGTGATTTTAATCGGATTCACCGCAAAAAAGCCTTCCTGAATAACTCAGCCATTGAGTACGACTTTTTTGTAGATTTTGACGGGGCTAATATTCTAAACATAATTAGCACTACGGATAATACCGCTTTTGTAACATACAAGAAGCAGTTCACTCCGTTTGCAGTTACAACTGATTACTATAACTCAACTGCTGAAGTCCCGGCTGAGTTCTTTAACTTCATTGCTCACTCTGCTTACGCTGACTTCCTGCGAGTTCAAAACAAACAAGAAGAAGCCATAGCTGAGGAGCAGGTCGCAAAAACTTATCTAGCCCTGGAGTTAGAGAAGATCGACATCCGTTCTAATAACTCAACAATCAACAAACGATTTTCAACTTACGTCTCACGACAATCTCGATAACCCCCGTGATATAATAACATTATGGCATCTTCACGCAACAACGCCCTTGAGTTCTCTTCTGCTGGATCAATCATTGTATCCACTAGCAGCTCTGATGTAACAACCTCTGGTTCGTTTGGAGCAATCCAATGCTTGCAGGATACTACTTTTGGTTCCTCAGCAGCGGTTGTTTCAACTAATGTAACTNATCCAGATGGAACCGCTCCAGATAACCTAAACAGCAAGACGCTGGGTGCTGGAACTATCCTTTACGGAAACTTTACATCAGTTAAAGTCAACACAGGCTTAGTAGCTCTCCACAAGGTCTAATATGCACATCAGTCTGGATCAGGCAATCGGTCGTCAGCCCCGCCTGAACAGGGTTGGGCAAAGCCTCTTGAACATCGGTTCCGGGGCTTCTGCTGCGTATTCACTTCGTAGTCTAACTGGCGGTGACCCGAAGGTGGTCAACGTCCGTCGGGATGCTGATAATGAGGAACGTAAGTTCACTTCGACTGAGGTCGGTAATGAACTAGCTGATTGGACAAACGGCAAGCAGGAGACAACGCTTCCTGCTGACGTAGCCACTTCTGCTGCTGCTTACAGCCTCCGCAAGGTCAAGTCGGACTACACAGGACCCGCTGTCCGTATCCGTAGGACATCTGATGACATTGATGCTGATGTCGCTTTTGATACAAACGATACAGTAAGCAATGATTCAATCGTAACAGAAGTGCTTTCTGGAAATCAATCCACTCTACAGGCATTTATATCAGGAACAAATGCAGCAGTTGCTATTTGGTACGACCAATCAGGCAATTCCAATAATGCTACACAGACAACGGATGCCAACCAGCCATTGATTGCTGAGAGTGGTAATCTCAAAGACCATTTGGATTTTGATGGTACAGATGACCTCCTAAACGTAGATTCGCAAATATCTATTGCTAATGAACATTCTTTATTTTTAGTAGCCAGTACAAGTCAAACTTCTGCTGGGGGAGGAGGCGATTTTCCAAATCTCCTTGGTGATAATACATCAGGAAAAGGAATAGGTTTTTTTGCTGGCAAACTATTGAACAAGGCTGCTGGAAGCAACAACTCCGATGGATTGTTTTCTTTTACTAGCGATACTTCTAAAAAGATTTTATCAACCTTATCAAACGGCACAAATATAAACTCATTCCATAACGGAGCAGCGTCTTCAGACAATCCTATTTCCGACGATGGAACTGATAACAAGTTCGACCAAATTGGGGGTTCAACACAAACTAACGACAATTTCGACGGCAATGTGTTTGAAATAATTATTTTCACTTCCGACCAGACCAACAACCGCTTCAAGATTGAGAGTAACATCAACAATCACTACGGGATTCTGGACGGAACAAGTCTTTCTTCTAGTACAGCTTTTTTCCTTGATGGAACAACGGGTTCCCCTAGTAGTTTTACGGCAGATGGGCTTGATGGCTTTACGATGATAATGGGAGGGGCGGGTAATGTTCGTGCAGGTATCGAGTTACAGAACAAAGTCCCTTCAGGTAAACACGTTGTAGTAAGTTTTGATGCTGACTTAACCTTAGGTACGGGTACAGCTACGCCTATAATAAAGTTAATGAAAACTAGCCTCAGCGGAACCGGGGCGGGTAATAATTTTGATATAACCCAAGGAAGGAATACAATATCGTTAAATTCTAATGATAACGATGCTAAGTTTGTGCTTTTCTTGGAGGGGAATACTAACGTAGGTTATTCAATTAGTAACTTTACTATGTCCCTTCGGGACGAGAACGGCTTCGTAAATAAATGGCTCGACCAGTCAGGTAATAGCAATGATGCTACCGCTGATGCGGATGAGAAAGAGCCGAAGATTGTAAGTGCTGGTTCATATCTTGGTGAGTTGGAGTTCGATGGGTCGAATGATGTCTTAGAATTTACAACAGCAGAAGTTGCAGCTAGCGATAAAATCTCAGTTTTTATGACATTAACGGGACCATCGTCTGGTGATAGGAGTTTGATGGGTAGCTCAATTGCGTTCCCAATTAGGAGGTTCTCAGGCTCAAATAAATTGGCTTCATTAACCAATACAGGCCTACATCGGTTAGATAGTACGTCAACTTTTACCGACACAAATACAGGAATCATAACGCTGATTCGAGACTTAGATGTTCCTAGTGGATTGCTTGCAGTTGATGGAACTGTCGAAGATACAGTATCGACCTCTTACGGGCTGTCGAGTACTTATCAAATTGGGGCAAAATTGTCTGGGTCCAGTAATGGTAGGTTTGCGGACATTAAATGCAAGGAAATGATTGTTTACGCAACTAATCAAACTACGAACCGAACAACTATCGAAACCAACATTGCCAACGAATACGGCATAACTTTATCTTAATATGGAAGAGAAACAATATCTTATCTACGACACAGAGGACGAAGCTATCGCTCGTGCTGACGAAAACGGGAAACGTATCGGCTACGCCTACTGGACTGTAGGACAAGGAACCAAGTGGGCTACAGCACCACAGGTGACCGCTGACGGCAACTGGGCGTTGCGTGTGGATTACAAGCACGAACTAACCGATGCCGAAGAAGCAGCCCTTGTTCCTTACTCCAACGTGAACTGGCCAACTGAGGAAGAATAATGCAGGACGTAATCTCACGAACTACTCTAGGTACTGGCGGCTTTCTGGCTACCATTGGGTTACAGCAGATCAATGCGGTCATCAGCCTGTTCGTGGGTATAGCTACGTTGACGTATATGGTTCTCTCTATTTACAAGATTATTAAAAAACTATGACCCCAGAACTTATAGCAATGCTTGGCGGTGGAGTCTCTGGCTTCATTATGAAGTTTATGGCTCAACAAGCCCAGAACCAGGCTAGACTGTTCGAGCAGACCATCCGAAAGCAGGAGGTGGCTGACGCATCCGCTGACGCTGCTGACAAACGTGGTGGTGCAGGTGGTGCTTGGATTCGTAGATTCATCGTAGTCAGCACTATGTTCGCAGTAATCGCTGCACCATTTGTTCTAGCTTTTACGGACTTCGGCGTAACTATTCAGAATGATTTTAGTTTCCTCTTCGGCCTATTCAAGGGAGCCAAGTGGGAGACAGTTACCGGGTATGTTATACTACCTGAAGTACGGCAGACCGCTCTGGCCATTGTCGGATTCTACTTCGGTAGCTCACAGGTTAAATGAATGAAGTTCTACAAATCATATCAGCTTTATGGCCAGTATTCGTCGGGTTCATTGGACTCGTAATAATACTAGCCAAGATGCATTACAACATCGAAACATTAACAGAAAAGGTCAAAGTCCTCTTTGACTTCCATAACAAAAATAAGGAGAAATAATATTATGCCAGGACACTACGGAAACGGAAAAATGAAAAACGGAAAAGCCAAGAAGATGGCCAAAGGTAAATCAACACGCAAGTCCTGCCCAATGGGTAAAAAGCGCAAGTAATGCCTTTTTCTAAATACAGTCCAAAGCAGAAGCGTCTAGCTGCTGTCGCTCCACCCCGCAAAAAAATAACCGCTGCGGATCTTCGTATCCTGCGTGAATCCAAGAAAAATGGAAAGAAAAATTCTAAACGTAGCTAAGAAATTAGAACAGGCTTCCAAGGCTCACGCCGGGCAAGCCAAAGCCCTGAGGAAGATTCTAGATGCCAGCAAAAAAAGCAAAAAGCGGAGGTAAGATATGCCCGGAAGGTAAAGCCTGGGCTAGACGTACATTTGATACCTACCCAAGTGCTTACGCAAACCTTGCTGCTTCTAAGTACTGCAAGGACCCGAACTACGCCAAGAAGGCGAAGGGCGGCAAACGAAAGGGACGCTAGTGGCTCAACTACAACAATGGCTCAAGCAGAACTGGGTAAGGATAGGAACCGATGGATCAATTAAGGGCCCTTGCGGAACTTCTAAGAATCCGAAAAATCCGGACAGATGCTTACCGAAACGTAAGGCACTTAGCCTTACAAAAGCTGAACGAGCAGCTACAGCTAAGAAGAAAAAACGAGCGCAAGCCAAAGGGAAAACAGTCGTAGCCAATACGCCCAAAGCCAAGGTACGCAGCAAATAATGCTTAAAAAGAAAAATCGTAAACGAATTATTAGTACCACCCTCTGGATAGCAGTCGTGGTATCTTTTTATTTATTATCAGAGGACATCCGAAAACAGAAAAAGATCCAAGAGATACACGAACTCAGAATCAAAAGCCAGATGGATTTACTGCTGCACCACGAAGCTAAGTTCCGATACCTGGAAAAGTATTTAAAAAATTTTAATTAATGGCTGACAAATCAAAGATGAAGTGCAACGTACCCCGCCGTGAAGTCCAGGGCGGGAAGAAGTTCGTTGTAAAGGGCTGCGAGGGCGGCAAGGAAAAACTCATCCGATTTGGCGATGCCAATATGACTATCAAGAAAAACATCCCCGCTCGAAAGAAAAGTTATTGCTCAAGGAGCGCAGGGATCAAAGGAGCTAAGAGCAAACTATCCGCTAACTACTGGAGCCGCAGGGCCTGGGACTGCTGAATACTATGGCGCAAACAACAGTTAATTACAATCTCAAGGATGCTGGTTATGCTAATTTTGCGAACCAGACAATTACTTTTACACTCAAGGATGTCGGAACGCACGGTGACAATGTATTTGCACGGGGTTCCGTCTCTTCCTTGTCGGACGCAAACGGTGCTGGTTCATTGACTGTTTTCAGGACTGCTGCATCGAATACGAATACAACATATGATATAACTCTACCGGGAGGGGAACACGCTGAAGTTATTATTCCTGATGGTGTTTCTTCGATACAGCTATCAACGCTCTTGAGTGTTCATCAGGTTGATGCGACACCAGCAACCAGTTCAGTTCTAAGCACAGCGGTCAACCGAGCTAACCATACTGGTGACTTGACCTTGGACAGCTTGCCCGGTGGTGCAATCACAGGAACATTAGCTGTAGCAAATGGCGGGACAAATGCCTCCTCTGCTTCGGCGGCTAGAACAAGTTTAGGGGCGCAGGAACAGAAAGACGTTCTTGATGACCTGGGTGCTTTGTCTGCACCCGCATCCGATGGTCAGTTCATTGTTGCGACAGGGGCAGGAGCCTTTCAGTACGAAACAGCCGCGACCGCTAGAACAAGCCTAGGGCTGGGAACCATAGCTACTCAAGCATCTAACTCAGTTGACATTGATGGAGGTGCTATTGATGGTGTTACGATTGGAACAAACTCAGTAGCTACAGACGTTAGGGTTGATAATCTAAAACTTGATGGCAATGCAATTACAAGCACCGATACTGATGGGAATATTAATCTTACTCCCGATGGAACAGGTGAAGTAAATATAAGTAAAGTTGATATTGACGGTGGTGCTATTGACGGAACTACGATTGGTGGAAGCACGGCTGCGGCGGTAACTGGCACGGATGTTCTGGCTACAGATAGCATAGGGTATGGTGCAGGAAATGGTGGAACTGTTACACAGACAACATCCAAGAGTACAGGTGTTACGTTGAATGCAGTAAGTGGTGAGATCACAATGCACAATGCCCAACTGAACCACGATACAAATGTACAATTTACATTAACCAATAATAAAATAGCTGCGACAGACGTAGTGCTTGTAAACATCAAGGATTGCGTTGGGGCTTCTTCCGAATACATAGCTACGATTACTGCCGTTGGTAGCGGAAGTTGCGAAATTATGTTACGCAATATCTCGAACGACAATAACAATAAATCGGAAGCAGTAGTACTTTCTTTTGCTGTAATCAAAGCAGTAACTAGCTAATGTGTGCATCTCACAGAACGAATCGGCTGAAGGTCATAGGTAATCCTTCTGTAGAACAACTACAGAATGATCGCTACCGCTTGACCTTTAATATGACTCCTCTGAACCCTCGTAACGATTGGTATCACGAGAACAAGAGTCGAATCTTTGCTGACTTCGGGACTCTGTCCTCGGCTGAAATGAACACCGATGGGATCAATCCTAGAAACAAGGAGACGTACCCGAATATGCGGCTAGTTTCCGCTGAGTCCGGGAATAGAAGTCGAGTCGAAGGTGGGCAGTATATTGTACAGTTCGTTTACGAAACTCTGGGTAGTTCGTTTGTACAGATCAAGGATGATACGGTTGACGAAGAANTAAACGGATTACGCCGGGTCACAAGGGNAAGCATCGCTGCTGCTGGTACTAATTTTCAAAAGATTGTCGGNACTACAACGATCACCCACCAGATAGACAGCGAATCCGCAGTCACTTTGTTTCTGCAATCCTACGAGGTAGATGATACGGACTCCTTCCGCAGGGTAGAAGAAGTCTACGTTGAGGCGGGTGAACTAAATGAGTCAATACGGAACCTAAGCGAGGGTGTCAGGGAAGTCACAAAGACTTTCTTGATGGTCGAGGGTTCTACTGTCGGACCAGTAGTCAATCGAACTGTACAGAACACAAACGGGTTCAAGACCATCCGTGTATCCACACTACAGGACAGGGCGGGTAACTCTATTGTATCCGGTGGAACTAACTTGGTTCACTCCTACAAGGACTTCAGGGAGTTCAACTACCCAGGTATTGTTGATTTTTTCTTATTTCAAACAGGCAGCTCCCCTGATTTTGGTGAATTTAGATCAGAGATATCAGTACCTCCAACGCAAGCGAAAGTTCTGGCGACTACATTTGTTTTCTTTCAAACAGCTTCCGAGATTGTACAAGCTGATTATACTTATGAAAATGCTTCCGGGCTTTGGTCTCCGAACAGTTGGGCTTCCGTTAGGTTCGGAGCAACTGGAACTGGAGGCGCACGTTCTTCCAGTACTAGAGGATTTCGTGGCTATAGGTCAAGTTCAGATACTCAATCCCTATCTTTAGATGCATCTTTTGGTGCTTTGGCTCAATTATTTGTAAATGGCTCCAGATCAATGACCGCCTTAAATATATCTGCGAGCGCGGTGGTTAAAAAAGGACCCCCTGATCCCATAGGGTCAAAGTGGGTTCTGAACGCAAAAGTCAGTCCAGCATTTGAAGATGTCGATGGGAACATTTATTTCAAGAAGACAATAATTGTTACAGATGCTATCCCGGCACAAACGGACGCTACGGTTCCCTTCTCATAATGGCATACGAAGATCCAAATGATCCGATGTTTGGACGCAGCGGGACAGGGGCGATGAGCGAACCCGATGTAGGCCGAGATGGTTTACAGGACGCAGAGAACCTTGCCTCCAAAAAACGTCAGCAAAAGTCCAGAGAGGAAGGGAGACGGCGTAGAGAATTACGCAAACTGAAGCGTGAAAAGGAGCAAGCCCTTCGGGGGGCTGGTAGCGGTTTCGAGCGTAGATTGATTCAGGACTTCTACGAGAAGCAACAGCAAGGTCTAATTACCGACATCTCAACGGAGGATGTAGAACAGGACGATAACCTTCAGGGTTCTAATAGTCGTGTTGGAGATGATTCCATAGACACCGTAGATGAACCTGTAATTTCAAATACAATAACTTTAGACGTTGTCCTAAATGACAACACAGCAGGAACCCAGGAGTTCTTTATCCCGTAATGGCTATACTTCGTGCAGGTCCATTTGCTACATCGTCTAGTTCTTTTGTGAACCAGCCGGGTAGTTTTACGGGGTCAAGTGCAAGGAACACATTTCCTGTGAACTGCGCTCACGACAGAACTGGGACTAACTGGAACTGGAAGTATCTCGCTTTTACCGCTGAAGATCCTGCTACGGGGACTCTCAGGAACGCCAGCACAAGTGCAGCGGGTGGCGATGATCAAACGTCCCATACGGGTTCAGGCACAGCCCTGGCTAGTTTTTTTTCTATAATTAAGTACTCCTACCAAGCTTCAATAGATGAATCCAAGAACATTCAGTACTCGGCATCCGCAGTCTTTCAAGGTATTTCTGGGAGAAAAATACAGATTCAAATTGTTGTGGATAATGAACTAAAGTTCTCGGACGAATCATCAGCCTCGACTGGTTCCGGGACAGAAACTTTGAGTATTTCTGGGACTGCATCCGTTGATATGAAAGCTTCAGTTGTCCCTTCGGTCGTGACGATTGAGTTAAATACTCAGGATGCTAGTGATTCATATACTTTTGATATAAACCTATTCCCATAATTTTTTTACACTTACTAACCCTATATGATATAATACCGCTATGGCAATAAACCCTTTCAGTTCGTCCGTATTAGGACAGATGAATCCAGAAGTACAAGATTCCGAATCAATGCTTTTGGGTGGCTTGGGACTCGGAGGTGCAGCTTTTGCAGCCCAGACGGGTCGTCTCCCCAGCCCGACTATGCCGGGTCCTTCTTCAGCCCTTGCTCAACAAGTCGCTGCAAATGATGCTGCTCGGCAAGCTGCTGGCCGGACGACTGCATCTTTATTAGGTCGTGCTGGGTCATTGCTGAGGGACCCTAGAACGCTTGCCTTTGGTGGGGGTTTTACACTTGGGAGTGCTTTGGATAATGCTTTTGATATTTCCGGCAACATAGCGCAATCACTTATTCCAGATGAACCCACTCTTACGAGAGAAGAACGAGCGGCTCTCGAACCGACCGAGGATTCAATGATAGGAACTGGCAGAGTCTCTGGATTAAGCTCAACGGATCGTTCTGCACCAGAGCAAGTCGTACAAGCTGGTCGATTGAGGGGCCGAGGTGAATTTGTAAATCCACTAGCTGGACAAACAGTTGGAGGTGAGTTTGTTCCCGCCGAACCAAGCATTACAACAGCACCTGTCGGTTCTGCAACAAGAAAGAGTCCCGATGCAGTAGAAGAGTACCGAGCATTAGGCACAGATGTCCCTCCACTTGGTGGAGAAATAGCTGGAGCAGGAACAGTACTCAAGGAACCATCTCAGATTGTATCAGAAGCAGGAGTTCCTACGATGCAGGAAACTATTGCTGGACTGACTGAACTGACTGCTCCAACTACACCAACGGCTCCTGCTCTTCCAGCGGGCGTAGAACCAGGAAGCCCGCAAGCTACCTTCTTAGCTGAACGAGCAAAAGGCGAACTGAGTCCCGCACAAATTGCACAGGCACAAGAGTTCGCTGCAAGTATGGGGACTACTTTTGATCCAGAAACAGGATACAGTCGTGAGCCATTCCTTCAATATCAAGCTGCTCGTGGTATGGGTCTACGCACTGATCCACAGGGTCGTATGATTCCTGCTGGCTTTGCAACTAGAGCGGAGGCATTTCCTGAGTACGAACGTGAAGCGGCTGCTCGTGAAGCTCGTATAGCTGCTCGTCCAGATTTTATGGAAGCCCAGCCAGTTGACAAACAATATACTGATGCACAACTTCGAGACATTTTCGGTGGTGGTGATGCTCTCCAGAGAGCCAAGGCAATGCAGGATGCAGGAATTGATCCAGTGACTGGCAAGCGTCCAGAGGAAAAAACACAGGCCGAACAAGAACTAGAGCAAGCGAGACTTGACTTGATTCGCGCCCAGACAGAACGGGCTAGACGGGAAGAACCAGCACCTGATCCGGAGGCTGAAAGAATCGCTCGTGAAACCGCTCAAGCAAGACTTGATTTGATTAACAAGCAGATTGAAGCCGCAGGAAAAGAGGACCCCGACAAGTTGACTAAAGCAGAACAAGATGCCGATAGGTTAAAATTGACTGGTGAAGCTCGTCAAGCATTTTTACTTGGACAACTTGATGCTGATGTGGATGCAATACTTGGTGCTGGAATAACTCCCCCAACTCCAGATGGAGCCGGAAAGGATAGCCTCGGTCTTGGACTCTAATGAGTGAAAAACTTACACCAGATGCCTTCGCCTCTCGGATCAAGGAAAAGTATCCTGAGTATGCTGATGTTGATAATACTGTTCTAGCGAATCGTATTGTTGAAAAGTACCCGGAATACAAGGACAAGGTTGATCTCGGCCCCGGTCTCGGCAAGATTGGTACGGGCCTAGCTGCCGAGGTAGCTATTGGCGAAGGAGCCAAACTGGCCGGAGCATCGGCTGGTGCTTTGCTTGGACCCGTTGGTGCTGGTATTGGATATGTAGTTGGTGGTATTACGGGCGGTGTAGCTGGCTCTTTAGCTGCTCAAGAGATCGAGGGGCGAGAAGATGTATCCTGGGGGCGTGTAGCCGCTGATACTTTCTTGAACCTTATACCCGGTGGTCTAGGCAAAGCCAAGAAGGGCGTAGGAGTCCTCCCAAGGCTGGCTCAAGAAGGAGCTAAGAGAGCCGCAGGTGGTGCTGTTATATCAGCCGCCGGGGCGCAGTTAGAGAAGGCTGTTGATGATAGAGAACTTTTGACGCAGGACGAATTACTAACCGCCGCTGCGGTTGGGGGTACATTGGGCTTAGGTCTAGGTGCTGCTGGTGAGCTAATGAAGAAGGCTTATCCAAAGTTCGGTGGAAAGGGTTCTCAGATATTGAATGATGCTTACGAAAAAGGTGATCCCGATGCGATGCAAGTGGTTGAAACTGTCGCCGGAGAGAACCCAAGTGGTAGAGGTTCTAGATTCCTTCGTATGATTTTTGAAAAGGTTGCCCCCTCGAAACTTGTGGGCGCAGGTGCTTCACAAAGCATTATTAGGGCAAAGAACGAAGCAGCAGCGGCTGTTGATTTAGCTTCACAGGTTCGCAAGACGGTCAATGAAGCGACCGCAAATGCCACTAAAGAGCAAAAGCAAGAACTGGAGGATTACGTTACTGCTAAGTCCGATGAACTTCCAGAGGTTTTTGAACCAATCAAAAATACACTGGATGACGCTCGAACAAAGATTGGTACATACCAGAATCAAATCATAGAGTTATTCCATAACGGGGATTTAGAACTGGACGAACGCATTGCTCAAAAAATCCAAGACAGCGTTGAGTCCAGAAACTATTTCACTAGGGAGTACAGGCTGTACGAGGATAGCGGTTATAGACCCTCACAGGATTCCATCAATGCCCTCAAGGCTAAACTGCAAAAAGATGGGATGGAGGAAACAGAGGCTACTGAGTTTATTAATAATATGCTTCTGGATCGTAATGATTCCGTAAAGCTGATGAACTCAATATACGGGAACAAGCGAGTTTTAAAACAGCGTAAAGAACTGTCGGACGAAATGAGGGAGTTCCTGGGTGAGTACGAAGACGTAGGAGAAAAACTATTCGGGACTATATCTAGGCTGGGACGATTGGTTGCGTATGAGGATGGCAACAGGAGGGTTGTTGATTCGTTATTAAAAAATAATATAGCTAGAGGAGTTCCCGCTAGTGAATCCGCAGGGGACTTACAGCGTCTCAGTATCCGAAATAAAAAATTTCTGGATCAAGATGGTAATGATGTTCTTGTCCCGGAGGACGTAAACAAAGCATTGGATGATTTATACAGCAGCGGCGCACCAAAGGATTCCGGCCCTTGGATGTCTCGAATGGTAAGTGACCTCCTAGCAACTACGACTGCGACCGCTAAGTTTGTTCGTGTCCCGTTGAACCTAGCATCCTATCCTGTACAGTTCTGGGGGAACTTATCCCTTGTTGCTGGTCAAGGATTCAATCCGTTCCGAGGGCTTAAAAAGGGTATGCGGGTAGCTATCAATGAAGCCGTCCCGGAAAAGATGAAGAAGGGGCAACTGTCCTTACTTGAACTGAATCGACTCAAAGAACTCGGTATCGTTAATAAAGGCGTAACTGCATCCGATATTCGTGATGGTTTCAATAATGGAGTCACTCCGAAGTTCTTCCAGAAGGCAGTCGAAGGAACAGGAAAGGCTTACAATGTTTTTGATACGGCGCAGCGGATTGTTGTTTTCGAGAACTACAAAAAGTTTTTGACTGATATTATTCCTGATGCGGATATAAAACGTATAGGTCAACGTGAGTTCGAGCAACTGGCTGGGGACTTAACTAATAATACTTATATGAATTATGATCGTATCAATAAGGGTCTCAGGGGGCTTTCTAGGTACGGCATCTTAAATGAGTTCGGTGCGTTTAATTTTGAGTTAGCTAGAACTACTTTCAACCAAGCTAGACTTGCTAAGTCAATGGTTGATGGTTCTTTTGTTACGAAGTTAAAAGACGATTTCGGCGTGGACTTAGACCCCGGAACAACCAAAAAGATTCAGCGAGAAGGATACAAAAGGTTCGCTGCTCTATCCGCTGTCCTAGCTGCTGGGTCCTCAGTTCCTATGGTACTTAACCGAGAGGGCGGCGTTACAGAAGAGAAGGAACAAGCAATGAGAAGGACTGCTCTCGCTCCTTGGGAAAAAAATCAAGCACTCTTCTTGCAGTTAAATGGGACAAAGGCTAGAGCCGCTAACTTGAGTTATCAAATACCTACCGCTGAATTAACTTCAATTGTTGAGGCTGGTTATCGTGGGGGTAATTTTTTACAAGCTACAGGAGGAATGATTGATTCCCTGTGGTCAAAGTACGGCGGTGATTTGACGATCAATATGAAGAATATTGTGGCTGCGATAAATAACTTGGACCCAACGAACGGTAAAGTTATATCCGAAAAGCCGGAGCAGGACAAGCTGGGTCGGGGCTTGGATATGGTTAGTTGGTACTTGGGCGAAACTTTTACGCCAGGAACTATATCCGACCTTCAGAAGATTGATGAACGTGAAACAATAGAAAATGTTCTTCGTTACTCCTTGGGCTTCCGCAGTCGGAACTTTGATATTGTTGATGGTGCTAGATTCAAGTTCAGTGATTTAAACAAGAACATTCGAGCAGTTAGATCGTCCTATTCGGGGGAAACATTCCAAAGGGATCAAATCGCAGAAAGCTATGAACGGCATAATGCTCTTTATAGACAGAACCTTGAAGCAGCCATTATTCACGTTAATGATCTCCGCACTTTAGATGTTCCGGAACAGGGTATTACTGATGCCTTGAAGGGCTTTAGTAAATCAGAAAGGGAAGACATTTTGCAGGGTAGAGTTGGTAACCTGCCGATTTCTTCTGGTGTATCTAATTTACCGAGAGCAGAGAAGAGAGCAAGGTACGCAGAACTGGCAAACAAGATGCCACAATCCTTGGCACTTCGTATGTTGCAAGAGGACTTCGACGACAAGAAGATCAAGAGAGCCGATGTACAGGCCATCCTCCGTTTAATTGAAATGGATAATTATCCAAGGTAAGAAAAAGCCCCGCCCCAACACACAGGAGCGAGGCTTACCCTAACCTCAAGGAATTAAATAGGAGGAAGACTAAACAAAAAACCCCCCGCTGGTGATTACTCAGTCAGCTTACCTTGGAAATCCTCTAATAAAATTTTTAGGTTACGCTTCTCCTCCTGGAGGGTCTTGCGCTGTTCAATCATCCTGTCTATTCGATAGGAAAGAATCCTGGATTCCGAGCGGATCATTTCGATCTGCGTTTGTATTCTCTCTAAGTTTTCGTTTTTCATACGTTTGGCATAGTGATAGATAGATCCGAGATGTCAAGCCTTATGGAGTCCGCATTATACAAATACCCGGTACTCTTTGTGACCATCCCCCTGCCACCGAAGTCAGTCGTATGGGGCATCCCCCGATCCTCGAACTTGAAGTCAAAGTCCTCACGGACAAGTTTCGATATATTCCAGATGTATATAGTCGGGGGAAAGCAGTTCACATACAGGAAGTCCTTCTTTA
>FUFK010066416.1_pt1 | contig 15871 bp, 11 predicted proteins | sample 1021851 | NCBI WGS metagenome assembly FUFK01 (sample SAMEA51879418, study PRJEB19060) | metagenome | reverse complement strand
TGAGTTATTCCAGTGCAGGAAAGCGAGGGCTCTTGGACGTTTACACCCCCGTGACTCAGGGAGCGCGACGACCGGTATTGCTGCATGTGCACGGCGGCGCCTGGATGATGGGCCACAAGTCTCATCAAGGACAGCCCCTGCTGCACCGCATGGTAGAGCTGGGCTGGGTCGGGGTGTCTATCAATTACCGGCTGGCCCCCCGGGACGCCTATCCTGCCCAAATGATTGACGTCAAAAAAGCGATTGCTTGGGTGAAAACCCATATCGAGGAATACGACGGCGACCCGGACTTCGTCATCGTTACGGGTGGCTCGGCCGGGGGACATCTCTCTCTCCTTGCAGGNNTGACCTCCGGACATGCCGACTGGCAGGNAGGTTTTGANGGTGTGGATACAGCGGTGCAAGGNGTGCTGGCAATGTATCCGGTTGTGGATCTCACCAACCGACACGGCATTCGNCAGCAAGCGAGAATGGATGGATTCATCAGCAGAAAGATCATCCAGCAGACCCGAGAAGCGGCACCGGAGGTGTTCGAGGACGGCTCGCCCATCTCCTGGATCCATCGCGAAGGTGTCGCCGAGTCAGCCCCCCCGTTTTTTATCGTTCAGGGGACCCACGATTCGCTGGTGTGGGTTGAAGAGGTCCGGCGCTTCGTTGCTGAATTTGCGCCGCTCACCAGCGTGCCGCTTGTCTACGCAGAGCTGCCACGGGCGCAGCATGCGTTTGAGATTTTCCATTCGCCCCGCACCAGCCATTTTTTAAACGCAGCGTCAGCTTGGTTGGAGTGGGTGCGCGCGCAGCATGCTGAAAAATCCGCGGCTTCCGGGGACAGATCTGAGCCGCCGACCGCAGACCCGCACNGGGGGAGCCCACATGATTGATGCTTGGATNCAGCANNCGANAGNNAGNNACTNNGGCGACCCGATGTTCGACTCATTGCGTCGCTGGACGAAATCGGATCTTGACGCCGTGCCGACCATTGCCGACACCGTCGCCGCTCTGGATGCCTCGGGTGTTTCAACGGCGCTGACGTCCGCCTGGTACGGCCCCAACAACGTCATGATTTCCAACGATGAGGTGGCGAGTTTCGTTGCCGAGTCCGGCGGCCGTCTCGTGGGTGTGGGTTCGGCCGATATCAGTAAACCTATGGAAGCGGTGAGAGAGATCCGGCGCTGTGTGGAGGAGCTGGGCTTCAAGGCGATTCGCATCTTGCCGTGGCTGTGGTCTCTGCCGCCCACCGACAGGCGTTTTTACCCGGTTTATGTGGCATGTTGCGAAATGGGCGTGCCGTTCTGTACCCAAATCGGTCATACCGGACCGCTAATGCCGTCGGAAGTCGGCAGGCCTATCTATCTCGATCAGGTGGCGCTGGAGTTCCCGGAACTGACCATCGTCGGGGGGCACATTGGTTACCCGTGGACCGATGAGGCGATCGCGGTGGCGACCAAACATCGCAATGTGTACATCGATACTTCGGCCTACACCGTGGACCGCTATCCACCTCAATTGGTGGACTACCTCAAACATCATGGCAGTCAAAAGGTGCTGTTTGGTAGTAACTATCCGATGATAACGCCGGCTAAAGCACTGGCCGGTCTGGATTCGCTAGGCCTTGATGAAACGACACGGTCTTACTTTCTCGAGGATAACGCCCGAAGGGTCTATGGNTTGTAGCNCTCCGTTCAGGACGGCATCTCTCCCCAGAAAACACCGAGAACGGATAGCGCCGCTGCCGGCGCCGTTTCTGTGCGTAACACCCGCGGTCCCAGCTGCAACAGCTGAAAGCCCTCTGCGCTTGCGGCAGCAAACTCCTGGTCGGTCAATCCGCCCTCGGGACCGATGAGAAGCGCCGCATCCCGGGGAGTACCCGGGGTCATGGCTGAGGCAGAGGCGTCGGTATTGTCCGCGCAGTGAAGCACCCACTTTTGCTCTGCTGAGACGTTCTCTACCCAGACCGCCAGAGATTGAGGTGGTGTTATCAAGGGCACTTTGACCCGCCCGCACTGTTCGCAGGCACTGATGGCAATCTGCTGCCAGTGAGCGATGCGCTTTTCCATACGGTCCGGGGGGATGCTGAAGTCAACGCGCTCGCTTTGGAGTGGTGCGATGGCACCCACGCCCAACTCGGTTGCTTTCTGAATCGCCCAATCAAATCGGTCGCCTTTGCTCAGGCACAAGCCCAGCGTGGTGTAGACCGGCGACTCTGTTTGGGGTGATGCGGCTGCGCCAANCCTCTACGCTGACCTCGCCTTTGCTGACAGTAAGCACCTGAGCCGCNAACTCCTGACCNTCGCCATTGAACAACGCGATATGGTCTCCGGAGCGGGATCTGAGCACCCGGCCCAGATGCTGGGCGACGTTGCCCTTCAGGACCACTTGGTCACCGGGCGTCAGCGGTTGGTCAGTGAATAGTCGGGGGTTACGCACACTTTTACCTCAGGCCAAGGTGCCAGTGTACGCTTATTCAGGAGGGAGCTTGAGGCGCCNTGTTCTCAGCGCCTCNTCACCGGTAAGGCTNTGTAACGAGTCACTGCAAGCAGTAAGTGACTTGCTCAGTACTTGTAGCTATCGGTTTTAAAGGGACCGTCCACGCCCACGCCAATGTAGTCGGCCTGCTTGGGGGTCAGCTTGGTCATCACGCCGCCGAATCCTTGCACCATGAAGGTCGCTACCTGCTCGTCGAGTTGCTTGGGCAGCACCTCTACCGTAATGGCCTCTTGGCGCGCGTCGCCGGAGAGATCTGCGAAGCGCTTCTCGTACAAATGGATCTGTGCGAGCACCTGGTTGGCGAAAGATCCATCCATGATGCGTGAGGGATGTCCCGTCGCGTTACCCAGATTCACCAGGCGCCCCTCGGAGAGCAGCAGCAGGTGATCATTGGTTTCGGCGTCTCTCACAATTTTGTGCACCTGCGGTTTGATCTCTTCCCACTGCCATATGTCTCGCATGTAGGCGGTGTCGATCTCGTTGTCGAAGTGACCAATATTGCAGACCACGGCGCCGGATTTCAGTGCGCGCAACATCGCAGAGGTGCACACGTTGAAATTGCCGGTCGCGGTCACCAGCATGTCAGTGGTGCCCAGCAGGTCGGTGTTGATGCAGCTGTCTGAGCCGTCATCGACGCCATCAATGAAGGGAGATACCACCTCGAAACCGTCCATACAGGCCTGCATGGCACAAATGGGATCACATTCGGTGACCCGCACGATCATGCCCTCCTGCCGCAGTGACTGGGCCGAGCCTTTGCCCACATCGCCATAGCCGATGACCAGCGCTCGCTTGCCCGCCAACAGGTGGTCGAGGCCGCGCTTGATCGCATCGTTCAGGCTGTGTCGGCAGCCGTACTTGTTGTCGTTCTTTGATTTAGTGACCGCGTCGTTGACATTGATCGNGGGGACCTTGAGCTCGCCGTTGGCCAACATTTCATAGAGGCGATGCACGCCGGTGGTGGTTTCTTCGGTAATGCCGTGGATGCGCTCGAGCATTTCCGGGTACTGCTCGTGGAGCATGGCGGTCAAATCGCCGCCATCATCCAGCACCATGTTGGCATCCCAGGGCTTGCCGTCGGCAAGGATCGTCTGCTCGATGCACCAGTCGTATTCCTCTTCTGTTTCGCCTTTCCAGGCAAAAACCGGGATGCCAGCTGCAGCGATGGCCGCCGCGGCATGGTCTTGGGTCGAGAAGATGTTGCAGGAAGACCACCGGACTTCTGCCCCCAGCGCTACGAGAGTCTCAATTAATACGCCGGTCTGGATGGTCATGTGAATGCAGCCCAGGATCTTGGCACCTGCCAGCGGTTGNGAGTCACTATAGTGCGCACGCAGCGCCATCAGCGCGGGCATTTCGCTCTCGGCGATCTCCAGTTCTCTGCGACCCCAATCGGCGAGGTGAATGTCTGCGACTTTGTAGTCGGCGAAAACGCTTTGCTCAACGGCAGTGTTCATAATGATGTCTCTCAGGGTTCGAGGGTTAAAGGCCGGCAGCCGCGCGCAACGCATCGGCTTTGTCCGTGCGCTCCCAGGTNAAGCTGTCGCCCNATCGGCCAAAGTGGCCGTATGCCGCGGTAGTACNGTAAATGGGGCGNTTCAGATCNAGCATATTGATAAGACCTTTTGGCCGCAGATCAAAGTGCTCGCGGATTAATGCCACGATGGCATCGTCGGCCAGTGTGGCGGTGCCAAAGGTGTTGACGGAGATCGATGTGGGCTCGGCGACACCGATGGCGTAAGAGACCTGTACTTCGCAGCGTCGGGCCAAGCCCGCAGCCACAATGTTCTTCGCGACATAGCGACCTGCATAGGCCGCGGAGCGATCCACCTTGGAGGNGTCCTTGCCCGAGAACGCACCGCCCCCATGCCGGGCCATGCCGCCATAGGTATCGACAATGATCTTGCGTCCCGTGAGGCCGCAGTCACCCTGNGGACCACCGATGACAAAATTGCCCGTTGGGTTGATATGGAAGAGCGTGTCGGCGTGNAGCCATTCGGCCGGCAGAGTGGGNTCGATAATCTCTCGGCGCACTGCTTCGCGCAGGTCTTCCTGTGCGATATCGGGATCGTGCTGCGTGGAGAGCACAACCGCCTCGACGCGCTCGGGCTTGCCATCGGCGCCGTAGCGCATGGTGAGCTGACTCTTAGCGTCGGGCCGCAGCCAGGGCAGCGCGCCCGATTTGCGTAACTCGGCCTGCCGTTCCACCAACCTGTGCGAGTAGTGAATCGGCGCCGGCATCAGCACGTCAGTCTCATCCGAGGCAAAACCGAACATCAGGCCCTGATCCCCAGCGCCCTGGTTAGCTTCATCCGCCTCATGGGTGCCCAGCGCGATGTCGGCCGACTGCTGACCAATGGCATTGATCACGGCGCAGGTATTGCCATCGAAGCACACGTCGGAAGAGTTAAAGCCAATATCGAGCGCGGTTTGGCGAATAACCTCCTCGAGCTCGCCGGGGGTCACGTTACCCGCTGTTGTGACTTCTCCTGCCACCACCACCATGCCGGTTTTGACAAGCGTCTCAACGGCGACCCGCGCATCAGGGTCTTTGGTCAGGTAGGTATCCAGAATGGCATCGGAAATCTGATCCGACATTTTGTCGGGGTGCCCTTCGGACACNGATTCNGATGTGAAAAGTGAATAGTCGCTCATGGCAAAACTTCCTGAGATTGTTCAGCAGCGCTTGAAATGCTGCACTTGAATTTGAAAACCGTTTCGTTGTGCAAAGAAGAGCTCGGCACAGTGTTCTAAACCAGCAGCGGNTGCNNAGGCACGCAAATCTTCCGGAGAGAAGCCGAGCCATAGATCGCCGCAATGCTCNCGCGCCCAGGCCTGATCGTGGGGGCAGAGATCGCTGATGATGAGCTCCCCGCCAGGTCGAAGCAGCAGGGCCGTATCGTGCACCAGCGCCGTGGGGTCCACGACATGATGGAGCACCATGTTGACCACAGCAGCCGCGAAGGTCCCGCGCTGCGAGATCAGTGTTTTGGGCTCACCCAGGTGGTACTCGATATTGGAGATCTCTCGGGCATTGTGCTGCGCCGCGTGGAGCATCTCTTCTGAATTATCGAGCGCACACACCGTGGCGGCGCGCTTGGCAAGTTCGCCGAGCAAGGCGCCGTCGCCCGGCCCCACCTCGATGAGCGCGCTCTCCCCAAAATCGCCCGCGCGATCCAGCAGGTGAAGCGTGGCCCGGCTGTAGTCTTCCCACGAGGCAATGGATTCCTGTTGTTTGCGGATTTCTTTGCCACGGTCGCGGAAGAATGCCGCAGAGTGTCCTTCCCTGAGGCGCTGAACCGCCTGCAGGCCGGCTACGAGATCGGTCGGCATCGACTCCTCGTCAATCTCATCCAGAATCTGCTGGCGCAGCGACTCGTGTATGCCTTCAGGCAGTTGCCGACGGTAAAACGTGGCCGTGCCCTCGNGTCGCCGCGCCAAAAATCCGGCGTCGGTCAAGATCTTGAGGTGGTGGCTCAGTGCGCTTTGGCGCACAGAGAATGCGNCGCAAAGCTCCGACACNCTGAACGAATCGGCCCTCATAACCCTGAGTACCTGCATTCTCAATGGGTGTGCCAACGCACTGAAAAGTGTGTTCAGTGACTCGGCGTTTTTGTCGCTGACAGCGTCAGTCGCGCGCTGGGTGTCCAGCGCAATCAATTGGGCGTTCTGGGGCATNGCGCGAAGGCTAGCANCTTTAGATTNNTTCATCAAAAATTATTGATGAAAGAGNGCTGGGNGAGCTGGGCTCAGGCAGNGGGGTGCTGCTNTACTCNNATAGCNTTTGAGCTGCTGCATTGAAGGAGTGCCCCGAAGGGGAGGNGCGCCCNGAGGNTTCGCGACAGANAAAAGGCTACCAATGGCCCCGTTATCGAAAAGCCGTTCCGCTCGGGGGCATCGGCGATATACTCNTCGNTGACTAGGGATCGGTGCTGTCGGGGTTTGGGTGGACCAACAACTACTTAAAGAAAAGGTCGCTGAGGCTGCCTTCGAGCGCGTCGCCGCGGAACACAGCGACNAGCTTTTGCTAGGTATTGGCACGGGCACGACAGCCGAGTGCTTTATTCGCCTGCTAACGCAACTCAAGTCCCGCATCGAGGCCACTGTGGCCAGCTCGGAGCGCTCCGCGGCATTGCTGTCGGAACTNGGCCTGCCGGTTGTCGATCTCAACAGTGTCGGTCCTCTGGACGTTTACATCGACGGCGCCGACGAGGCCAATTCCCAGTTGCATCTCATAAAAGGTGGCGGCGCGGCACTGACGAGGGAAAAGATCGTCGCCGCTGCTTCAAGGCAATTTATCTGCATTGCTGACGAAAGTAAGAGAGTGAAGACTTTGGGCGCTTTCCCTTTACCCGTAGAGGTCATTCCCATGGCGCGCAGTCACGTTGCGCGGGAGCTTCTTGCGCTGGGGGGGCAGCCGGTATGGCGCGAGGGGGTGATTACGGATAATCATAATCTGATACTGGATGTCCATGGTATGGCAATCGAAAATGCCTTGGAGATGGAAGCCTGCATCAATCAAATCACTGGCGTCGTGTGCAATGGGCTTTTCGCTGCAAGGCCGGCCGACATTTTATTACTGGGTGCGCCCTCTGGTGTAGAGGTAGTGCTGCCCCCATCGCAATAGCCGGGGCGAGACGCCGCGCCGGCATGCACGTGGGGCGCTGACCAACTCGTGCTGGCCAATCAAGGAACCTAAAAATGAGACGTCAAAACTATATTTACTGCCTGTGTCATCTGTTGCTCGCGCTGGTGATCATCCCGCAGGGGTTTTCTGAGGAGCGCAACGGTGCTGTCTTTAGCGCNATAGAGCGAGAAATGTCGGCAAAAGAGCGTCGCGCAACTGGGATCGACTCGTTATCGACCACTGAGCTCGACGCACTCAATCAATGGTTAATAGATCGCTTTGATCAGGTTCAGGAGACCGTAAGCGCCGAGGTGAGGGAAGAAGTCCGGGAACAAGTCCTAGTGAAGGTGCGTGAAGCNGATGCGGCAGAGCGCGAGGCGGAAATTGAGCGTCGCGTCGCCATCAAGGTTGAGGCAGCCAAGCAGGANATTGCCGAAGCGCCCCCTCAGTCNGCGGTCGGGGAGCCCTTTGAGGCCATNATTAAGGGTCGGTTTTCCGGTTGGTCCGGTAATACGGTTTTTGCACTCGATAACGGGCAAGTTTGGAAACAGCGTGCTGGAAANGTTTANAGGCATAAGGGCGGTGATTACAGAGTGCGATTAGAACGAAACTGGTTCGGCGGATGGGAGATGACTATGGTCACCTCTGGAAAAACGGTTTTGGTCACCAGGGTGAAGTAGCTTACCTAGAGATTCCCAACTGCTCGGAGCTACCCACTGAATTTATGACTGGGACGGGCACCAGCCCCAGTTGGGGGGCATGAAAGCAAAGCGGATTAANTCTTGGGTACTATGTCAAAAGCGACACTGAGGCGGTGTTGTGACGATGAGAAAGGTATTGTCCCGTGCCACATGTAAGATGGAAACAAAACCATTTTCCCTACTTCGGGACGAATAGTGCGCCTAGCTGAAAGGCTTAATCCAAATTCAGCGTCTGGTGCTCCAAATTGAATGTATCCTGATTCATCTTTTGGTTTTTTTATCTCCTCAGGCAACGCAATATAAAGTGCTGAGCTAATCCACCCCATAGGATGCACGTGATTGGAATGAAACCCTTGCGAACGCAGTCGTACTGACCAGGCTCCCGAGAAAAGAAGCTGATCGGCCATTGCTGCGCGTTTGTGGCGTCGCCAGAATGGATGCCCCTCTTCTTGGGGGAAGCCTCTAATTACGTCTGCGACTGCTACCTTAATTTGCTGTTCTAACCCCTTTACGATTTTGTCTTTAAATCGAAACAAATGCCCATTTGTTTGGGTGCCGCCGACGACACTTTGATCTATNGGNTGGCTCCTGGCGTGATGAAGCCTCTCAAGCCAAGACTGGAGTTGAGCAAAGTAAGTTTCGGTGTCTGAAAATTCCTTAGGCACCGGAACCTCCAGCGAGAAAATCATTTTTGAATAGTCCGTGAGCCAGAGCTCCCGATCGTCACCCAACACCCTGAGGGCAGAACCCCAGTGTGCAAGTGCCAACTGGTTCGTGGGATCAATACTGAGAAGGCTTGAAAGAATCCTCTCCGCTCTTTCGGGGTCGCCCGCTGACATTAGTTGGATGGCGAAGTCCAATTTTGGCGAAAGCTCCGNAGGATACTGTACNAATAGGGTCTCGAAATCGCGGATCATGGCGTCCTTGAAGCCTTGTCTCGCCAAATTGATAGCGCGCAGTGAGAGTAATTTAGGAGTNTTCGGGCATTGGGAACTGAATGCTTTTTGCAAGGTAACACTCACATCCTCAAATCGCCGAAGATGTTCCAATAAATCAATCGCGGTTTCCCATAGAGCTGAGCTGGTCGACTCTTTTTCCGCTGCATCTAAAAGGTTTGCAACCGGGTCTCCCNGTGATTCCGNTTCAAAATGTAAGCGTGCCGCGGTCCTGTGTAGTTGCGCATCAGTTGGGAAGCGCTTAAGACCTCGACGCGCAGCCGAAACGGCTTTTTTTGGTTCTCCATCCTCNAGCAGTGACTCGGCCTCATTGCGGTATAAGTCGGCACCGCAATAGCCCAGTTCCTCAGCGCGACGGTAGCAAACTGCAGCCACCCTAAACTCGCAGTTTTCTCTTTTTAACTGCGCCAGCGAGTAGTGTAGAAGTGGAGAATTTGGCAGCTGGGCTAGNCCTTGCTNGATTATTTCAATGGCGGCGTCAGTGTTTTCATCGCGCTGCAAGGCCGCAGCAGCCAATTCCCAGCTAGATTCTTGTTCTGGCGCTAGCGTAAGGAGTACCTGCGTTGATTTGCGAGCATCCGCAAGTGAACCCGATTTAAGCTGCGAAAAAGCCAGCGACTGCCAGCTGGATGCTATTTCTGGTCGCAGTCTCACCGCGTGCTCCAACAGGGCGATAGATTCTTGGGGCTTGCCAGTTTCGCGCAAAAACGCGCCGTATGCTGTCAGTAAATCCAGGCGGTCAGGAGTAACTCTGAGGGCCGCGGCAAAAGCACTTGCGGTGCCGGCGAGNTCACCTAGNTGAGATGCAGAAAGCCCTAGCATGAACAATGCATTCGGCTCTCGAGGATCTGTTTCNAATATGGAAGTGCAAATTTGCTCGCAGTCCGTAAAACGCCTTTGTTGTAAAGCCAGCTTGGCTAGATCGATATTCTGAACAGGCGTTTTAGGCATTGAGCGGTCCGAGCGCACCGAAAACACAGCATAATATGCGATTAGCTGGGCCACCGTCGCGAGTTGACTACGAATTGGTTACGAGACTATCACTCTCGAAAAGGAGCCATCTCGCACTCTGGGCATCGGACATTACCCAACTGATACACTTTCGCTGGTGGCGACTTCGAAAAAATTCCGCATCAAATATGTAAATAATCCGCATTTTCACCGGAACCAATGTCACACTAATGCCACAGTCTAATAAGCTAGTCTCGGGTACGTTTCCTGCCCGCTAAAGTCACTCGAAATACTTACAAATTCAGGATTTGCAGATGAAAAATTTTGGTAGGCGATATCTTAACGTGGCAGTGGCAGCAGCAGTTGCCGCCGCCCTACCTCCCCTCGCAGGTGCTCAGGAGGATGTTTCGACCCTTGAAGAGTTAGTTGTCACTGGGTCACGACTGACAAAGTCGAATGTGACTTCGTCAGTGCCGCTGGTACAAATCGGAGCGGAGGAGATCAATAGTAGAGGCGTGACCCGTATTGAGGACGTCGTGAACATCTTGCCAAATGTGTACGTCGATCAAACTGCGGAAGTTGCGAATGGTTATGCCGGAACCTCTACTTTGAATCTTCGAGGGTTAGGGGCAGAGCGAACCCTGGTTTTGATTGATGGAAAACGCCTACCATTTGGCAGTCCTTTTAATTCAGCAGCCAATGTAGACATGGTTCCCGCCAGGCTGGTGGAACGCGTGGATGTCGTNACGTCCGGTGCATCAGCTGTGTACGGGTCGGACGCGGTAGCGGGTGTTATTAACTTCATTACCAAGCGCGATTTTGAGGGTTTCGAGCTCGACTATCAGTACAGCACCAATTACAACAAAAACGACAATGGTTATATGGCTCAGCGTCTGTCAGATTCTGATTTCTTTGATCCAGGCAGCGTTACTACCGGTGCCGCGGATAACTTGTCTGTGGTGATGGGTGTCAATAGCTCAGATGGTAAGGGAAATATCACGATTTTCGGTTCGTATGAGGACATGGAGGAGATGCTCGGGGATGATCGAGACACCGGAGCTTGTACCCTATTTGGGAACGCTGACCCCTTCTGTGGAGGATCTTCAAACTTTCGTCGCTTCAACGGCACAATTGGTAACGGTGTGGCTGGCCTCCAGTTCCAAGAGCTCGATGGGACGTTGACTCCATTTGCTGGGCGCTCAGACCAATACTACAACTACGGCGCAAGAAACCATTACCAGCGCCCCGTTGAACGTTGGAATCTAGGTGCCAATGGACATTACAATCTCACCGAGAATGTAGAGGCTTATTTTGATTCGAACTACATGAACATGAAGACTGTGGCACAAATTGCTGAGTCAGCCTCGTTTAACCGTGCTTTTGAAACTAACTGCGACAACCCACTGCTTCAGGCAGGCCGCGGGCCTGACGGTGCCGGTGCTGTGTCTTTTGCGGATTTCACCGGTAATTTCGATGATGATGGTAACTTTGTGAGCTGTAATGACATCCTGGCCGCAGGTGGTACAGCAGATGTCCAATTTATTAATTCACACCGAAACATAGAGGGCGGCCCACGTCAAAGCACCCATGAGAACAGCTCATGGCGNGCCATTGCCGGTTTGCGTGGAGATTTCAACGAGAATTTCTCGTTCGATATATTTGCCCAGTTTTCTGGTGCTGAAGGCACGCGGATATCTCAAAACGACCTAAATTTCAAACGTGTACAGCAGGCGCTTTACATCGTAGACGACGGCAGTGGTAATGCAGTGTGTCGTGACCAGAGCGGCGGCTGTGTTCCGTGGAATATTTTTGAGCGCGGCGCAGATGGCAGTACTGGTGTCACACCAGAGGCTGCTGCCTTCATCTCCGGTGTGGGTATCGTGACGGGCGAAACCGAACAGCTTCTCTTCGGTGGCACCGTTGAAGGGGACCTCACAAGCTTCGGCTTGAAGAGCCCCATGGCCGATGCTGGCCTTACCGGACTGGTCGGCTATGAGTTTCGGGAGGACAAGCTGTCCCGCTTAGCAGACGACATCTCAAAAATCCCGGGGGGTCAGGGCTTAACTGGCACTGGCGGGGCAACTCTACCCATTGCCGGTGAGCTTGAGGTTGAGGAGTTCTTTGTTGAGGCNTCTATGCCGATTATAACCGGAGCGNAGTTCGCAGAAGAGTTAGGTGTGTCTGCTGGTTTCCGTTACTCTGACTACACGACGGAAGGTAATGGGGTAAAAAATACCTTCGACGCAGAGACTTGGTTTGTGGGGGTAAGCTGGGCCCCGACTTCTGATATCCGCTTCAGAGCTAACCAGTCCCGTGCCATCAGAGCTCCTAATGTTTTTGATCTGTATGTGGGGATCAACACTGGGCTGGTTGATTTAGCTTTACTAGAAAATGGCACTAATGATCCCTGTGAAACCCCCAGTACTGGAGGCGCGCCTCTTGCAAGCCAAGAAGCTTGTGCTAGGACAGGGTTATCCGCAGCACTCTACAACGCAGGTGTTCAGCCTGCTGCAGCAGGCCAATACAACGTCATCACTGGGGGCAATACCCAGCTTACCGCCGAGACAAGTGACACAACCACATTCGGCGTTGTGATCACACCAAGCATGATTGAGGGACTGACAGTTGCNATTGACTATTTCGACATCGAGGTGACAGACGCGATTGGCACGATTCCAGCACAGTCTTCTTTGGACGGGTGTATAGCGGGCGGGGCCGGTTCTGATGCTTTCTGTAATGCGCTCAACCGTGACGCNGCAGGAACGCTTCATTTGTTGGCTACTGCGCCTGACGGCCGCCCGGCAGGTATTAGCACTCAAAACGAGAACATTGCGCAATTAAACACTTCAGGAATTGACGTCAACATTACTTACTCATGGGACTTGGGTGACATGGGAATGCTGAACTTTGACTATGCCTCAACGTTCCTAGACGAAAACTCTCTTACGCCATTTGCGGGTGCAGACGTGGTCGATTGTGCAGATCTTTATGCGGGACAATGTGGTCTTCCCGGACCTGAGTACCAGCATCGGTTCTTAGCGACTTGGATGACACCCTATGATCTGACGGTGTCCATGACGTGGCGTCACCTGGGAGAAACAATGCTCGATGGTCTCGACACCGCTGCTGCATCACAGCGTGAGGAGTACCTCAGCGATTACATGGAAGAGCAGAATTACCTGGACCTCGCCGTTGTATATGACTGGAGTGAGAACATCGTTCTCCGTGCTGGTGCGAACAACATTCTTGGTGACGACGCTCCAGTGACAACGAATGCTGGCACCGGGACGGGCAACAATAACACCTATCCTGGGCTCTTTGATGTAAGCACTTATCTGTTCGCGGGANTCACTGTTAGATTCTAAATTCTTTGGCAGTTATTAGTAAACAAGGGGGCTAGCGCCCCCTTTTTTTTAGAGTTGGTAAGGCCCTGAAGAGTCAATCATGAACAGTGAGAACATAACATTAGATGAGGGGCAGAAGTGGTTGAGGGAGGCCATTGAGGCCTTGCACTCCAAAAATTCTGGTGGCTCACGCACTGCTGCATTAAAAGCGATCGAAATGGGTGAGGATGGCGCTGCTGTTTGGGGTGTTTTGGCACTCGCCTGCAGAGACCAAGGCGACTTTGATATGGCTCAAAAAGCCGCGGATCGATCTATAGAGCTCGAACCTCGCAATGTCCGAGCACATATCGTCAAAGCAGACGCTTTTTACGCAGAGAGCAACGTTCGGGCGGCAGCGGCATTTTATCGACACGCTTTAGCGATGAGTGCACCCCAGCCTGGTATGCCGGANGAGCTGCGTTTTGACCTCGAGCGGGCAAAGATAAGATCCGGCGAGTTAAGAGATAGTTTTGGAGCGCATCTGTCTCTAGCCCTAGGCGATTTGCTTAGTGACCAAGCTTGTACCCCGCGCATGCAAGAAGCCCTAGATCTACTGTTGGGAAATAAGAGGGTCTTTTACTCAGAGCCACGGCACTTTATGTTTCCTCGACTCCCCTCATACGACTTTTTTCCGTCAGACCAGTTGCCATGGCTGAAACAGCTGGGTAGCAAAACNAGTCACATTACAGCAGAGCTCGAGGCTTTGTTAAAAAGTGGCTCAGCGTTCCTCCCNTACGTGGAGGCTAATTCTGATCGCCCTACATTTGACGCACACGGAATGGAGGGCAATGCTGATTGGGGTGCGCTATACCTATGGCAGAACGGCGAGCCCGTTTTAGAGAATCAGGAGGCTTGCCCCATTACCACCGAAGCAATCTCTAGTCTGCCACTGGTTTTTTCGGGCAGGCGCTGCCCTAACGTTCTGTTTTCTCGATTGAAAGCAGGAGCATCAATCCCGCCCCATAACGGAATGATAAATACACGATTAATAGGACATTTACCCTTGGTAATACCCGACCGATGCGGCTTTAGAGTTGGAAGCGAGGTTCGCGAGTGGGTGTTGGGAGAACCCTTCCTATTTGACGATACTGTTGAGCATGAGGCTTGGAACAAGTCTGATCAGGATAGGGTTATTTTGATTTTCGAGGTTTGGAGGCCTGAACTTACAAAAANAGAAAAGGCTTTTGTGACCCGCATGCTTGAGGCTGTAGACACCTATTGAAGGGTACGAGCGCCGTAGAAGAGTTCTGAATTAGTCTCGGAAGAATAATCCACGCAGGCCTTGTTCAGGTTTGCTCGCAACCCCGTCTTCACGGACAATCCCGTGTCTTGCTTTATTGGAGTTTGCATGACGTCACAAACTGAATTGGCAAACGCCATTCGCGTACTCGCTATGGATGCCGTCCAGGCAGCGAAATCTGGTCACCCCGGTGCGCCGATGGGGATGGCGGATATTGCAGAGGTCCTCTGGAATCGTCTAATGAGACACAATCCGGCGAATCCGGATTGGCCCAATCGCGACCGGTTCGTGCTGTCCAATGGCCACGGCTCAATGCTGATCTACGCCCTCTTGCACCTCACCGGGTATGAACTTTCCATTGAAGACTTGAAGCAGTTCCGGCAGCTCCATAGCAAGACGCCCGGCCACCCGGAATATGGCTATACCCCTGGCGTTGAGACCACGACCGGGCCGCTGGGGCAGGGCATCGCGAATGCCGTCGGGATGGCGCTGGCAGAGAAAACCCTCGCTGCCCAATTCAACCGCGANGGCCACANTATCGTCGACCACCATACGTGGGTCTTTTTGGGCGACGGCTGTCTGATGGAGGGCGTATCCCACGAGGCCTGTTCTTTGGCCGGCACGCTCCGGTTGGGCAAACTGATTGCGGTCTATGACGACAACGGGATATCCATCGACGGCGAGGTTGAGGGGTGGTTCACCGACGATACACCAAAGCGTTTCGAGTCCTACGGCTGGCATGTGATACCTGCCCTCGACGGCCACGACCCGGCAGCCGTCGAGGCGGCACTGCTGGCCGCAAAGGCCGAGACAGAACGACCCACGCTGGTGTGTTGTAAAACCGTGATCGGCAAAGGTAGCCCAAATAAACAGGGCACCGAGAGCTGCCATGGTGCCGCACTGGGCGAGGACGAAATAGCGCTCACTCGCGAGGCGCTGGGCTGGCACCATGATCCCTTCGTGATCCCCGATGAGGTGCGAGAAGCCTGGGATCGACGANCCGCGGGTGCGGAGATGGAAGCCGAGTGGCAGCAGGGCTTTGATGCTTATCGCGAGGCCCACCCCGACTTGGCANATGAGTTCCTGAGACGACTCCGCGGTGAGTTACCCGCCGATTTCTCGGATCAGGCAGACGCCTATATTGCGGATTGTGTGGCCGCGGCAAACGATGTGGCTTCGCGCAAGGCGTCCCAGCAGTCGCTCAATGCGCTGGGCCCTCACCTGCCTGAATTGCTGGGAGGATCTGCTGACCTGGCGGGCTCTAACCTCACCCTGTGGTCCGGTGCTCAAGGGGTTTCGGCGGCGAGCGCTGAAGGCAATTACGTTTACTACGGTGTGCGAGAGTTCGCCATGGCGGCGATCATGAACGGGGTGGCTTTGCACGGCGGGTTCATTCCGTATGGCGCCACCTTCCTCATTTTCATGGAGTATGCGCGCAATGCGGTGCGCATGTCGGCGCTCATGGGCCAGCGGGTGCTCTATGTCTTCACTCACGACTCGATTGGTCTGGGAGAGGACGGCCCGAC
>FUFK010042302.1_pt1 | contig 15871 bp, 26 predicted proteins | sample 1021851 | NCBI WGS metagenome assembly FUFK01 (sample SAMEA51879418, study PRJEB19060) | metagenome | reverse complement strand
TGAGTGGGATTGCTTCTCCACTAACCTTACTAATTGCAACTCCCAATCCCTTTGCAGGGTCTAAGCCTTGCTGAAGAGTAAATACTCCATCATCACTAAGAAAGTAGATTTGTGGTCCACTTGCGGCAATACTCTTGCGAGCTACACATCCTCTTTGNCGGGTAATCTCAAAGACTGCGGCGGCAGANGTGACTGCAACATTGTTAATTAAATGNATGGAGTTGCGNAAGAATACAAGTANTTGATTNTCCAGGTATGGAGTAAATCCAACTAANCGATCTGCGGTTCCTCGATTGATTCGAAACTGAGATTCAGCGGCATAGAAATTATCAGTATCCAATAGATCGGACATGATAACGGTGTAGGCAGAATCAGATGGTTGCGGAACAATCAGTCTATTAGAAAAGAATACTCCGAAGTCAGTCCTTGGACATTCCACTCTTCCCGCAGTTGGAGANGNNTTGTTNTTTAAATNAAAGGTGCTGTCCACGGTTCCATCNNCATTNGTATCCGTAAACACTCCATCCCATTCTAATGGNTCTTTTCCNGTTCCTCNAAATAAAATNANCTTCTCNANNGANTGACAAAAGGATGCNCCATCTGCGGCGGCAACTACNTCNGANCCNGTGTANTCNACATNNANNCCNGTNTTATTACTATCNTTCCAAAGNATNACNTTNTCCTTNGTTGCACANGCAATGTACTCATTTCCCGTTGCAGGATCGCTAAANANNGTNGATGCAAATACTTCCTCNNNACCTGCTGAATAAGTCAAGGTTACTGCACCCGCCTTAAACTCAACTCCTTTGCGTACAGATGCGAGATCCCCATCCAAACGCATATTCTCAGAAGTCTCAACTAAGCCACCTTTTAATGTGGTTGGTTCCAAGTATGAATCAATACCACGAAATCCAAGATCGCCCTCAGTTGCGATTGGATCATCCATGCGTCCAAATTGTTCGTATCTAGCCATTACTTCTTCTTTATCTCCTGCCAAAGCTTCATGCTCATATAAGCTAAAGTCACNACTCCTACTGCTATGCCAAGGAATGAATCAATAGTGGATAAACCAAANGTGGCGGCAGTACCTGACATTCCTAAGACTGATACNCGATCAATCATCATCTACGCCCTCCAGGTGTGAAGTAAAAACCAACTATCATTGGCAACACGACGGTTGCTTGGAAGAGGGCGATGTGACCCGTGGTAACGACCAAAGGGGCTTGGCTTGCTTGAAAACTGATGAGTCCGAATAAAAATTCGTTCCGCCCCTCTCCTGTAATGTTTGTTGTTGTAAGGAGTGGTATGCTTGGGTAGATGGCGGTGATACAGGTGATGAAGCTGAGTGTTGACATGCCGATAAGAGCAAGCATGCGACGAGTAGCACGAGTAAAAACTCCACCAGGCCCACTATTGAGTGCCTTTTGAAACTCCATAGCAAACTCATTGCTTCTTGCTTCNCTTGCCATTTCAAGTTCAAACTTTTGCTGACGCGAGTCAACCATTGCTCCGAAGACACCCTTGAGTAAACTTCCCATAGCCGCTGACCCACCGCCCGTAAGGAATAAAGTAAGTAACTCAAACATTTCATTTGTCCTCCAGTCGCTTAAATAAATTCTTCACATCCTCGCGCCGATCCTCGGCAAGCTTGGTTAGATGCTCCAAGTCTTTTGCTTGACCTGCATCACTAATCTCAATTTGTCGNAGACGCTCCTTCATGTCATCAATCTCCCACTTGTTNCGCTTGATGAAAAATGCCAAGATAGAGAGGGCAACACCCACTCCTGCAAACATGTAGTGTGAAATCTCCATATCATTGTTGTTTTAAATATCTCAACTCTTCAATGATTTGCTCGTGCTTCTCAGCTTGTTTCTCCAGGAACAATAAACGCATATTCTGCTCCGCATCATCCGGTAAGGCTCCGAGTTCGCCTCTAGGCCATTTTATACGAAACTCAGAATTCATCTCCACTTCGTGATGTAACCTCATAAGGTCCACATCTATGGTTTGAATATCTGCTACCATTGAAGAGTAAAACCAAACACTTGCTCCAACGATGCCTATGGTTTTACCCACAAATGCAAGGTTGGCGCGTATCTGTGTATTCTCTCCAACTTCAGTTGCCATTATTCGGTGTCCGAAATTTCTTGAACATTAAGAGCTAAATGATCTGCTTTCCATGTACCATGCTCCTTTACTCTTAATAGCCACTTACCATCACGCTCTTCAGGTACTCCATAAGTGGTTGTTGTTCCATTTGGTAATCCAAGCAGTCCCATCAATCTTGTGTTTTCTGATTCCGCTTCAGCTTGAGTGTCATGTACAGAATATTTCATCTTTAAAAATTATCTTGAGATTCCATTGCACCCGATCCTGCCGCATACCTAGCAGTAACATAGGCATTCCATGAGTTTAAATCTGTTGATGATAACGCAGAATCAAATGCGATTACTTCGTATATATTTCCGGTTGTTTTATTGAAACTACCTTTACCTATTGAGCCTACACGAATATCAACATTTGAAGTATTTGATGATTTACTAACTTGATTGTTACCATCAAANAATAAAGTTGCCGCCGCCGATTCACGCTTAAAAATTAAGTTACGAGTTTGTGCATGAAAATTCTTCCCCGTAGGAAATGCAGCAGTACCGGGGTATCCCGAAGGACTGCTATTAGAGTAAAAAATTAAAACATCAGCGGCTCTACCGCTAAATGGTGCTGCCCCACCCATGAAAGAACCTTGACCTAAAGCATCAAAGTCTGCACCCGGCGCACCTAAAGGAGTCATATTTGAGGTACTTGTCGCCGCTTTTGCAATAGCCATATAAGTGAAATCTCCCTGAAAATAAACATTAGCGGTGAGATGTAAAAAATCACCTCCATCAAAAGATAGATATGCTTGAGAGTTTTCACCCGAAGTGTGGTAGGTTGGTTGTGCTGAAGCAGTAGCTTGGGCAACCGTTGTTGCACTATTTATTTTTGAAGTCCATTGTCCGGTAAATGCGGCGGCATTTGATGGGTTTCCAGTAGCGTCTGAACCATTGATTTTTTCAGCATCAAAATGAAATAATGGACGAACTGATAATGAGTTAGTTCCATCTAGGTCATAAGTGCCACTATCACTTTCATACTCCTTGAATGCTGAACCATCATATACAATTATTTTATTTGTATCAGTTTCAAAAAGAGTGTCTCCTGCGGCGGGAGATCCTGGTCTAGTTGAGGATGTGCAAGTNTTTAATGTACTCATTTTTAATCGTTGTTATAAATTGACCAAGCGGAACCATCCCACACATAAAGTTCATAGGTATCTGTACCGAATGCTATTGTTGCTTTTCCTGCCGGATTTGTGGGTGAACTCGCTAATATGTTGGATTCAGTATCCCTTGTGCTAATGTTAAATCCCGAAGGAGTAACAGCCGGAGGTACTCCACTTGCAGTAAGTGGTTTTGGAACTCCAACATTTAGATCAAGTGTAAGCATCTTACATCTTGTACGCGATAACCGCACCACTCGTAAGTTGGATTCCGGTTATTCTGCCATAAATTGCTGTGTTAGCGGCTAGTGTGGTTGCGTCCTGCCCAGTACAAAGATCCGCAATATTGTCGATGTTACTCGTCAAACTTGCTAAAACCGTGTCCTCAGTTGCTACAATGCAAAAGAAATCACCTGTGTTAGATGCAGTATCATTTATGTAAGTTGCGCCATTTAGGCCAAGTCCTCTATATTCGTTTGCCATGATTTATATTCCTACTTGTGAAGTGGTTCCGTATGTTATGAAATTTACATGTTGTTGTTGACCTTGCTGACGCTCTAATTTGTCAAGCTCGGTAAGAATGACTGCTTCCGCTTGATTCTGTATGGCGGCGGCTTTGTCAAATTGTCCATCCGTTGCTAAATAATCTGAGTAAGCACCCAATGTGGCATACTCTGAAAAGATGTAAGGGAAGTTTTCTCCTGCCGCATAATCAACAAATGGAGCGCGATACAGCACATAGACAGGTGCGGTACTGGAGCGATCCAATAATACTGCCTGTCCAAAATCTGTAGTGCTTGCAGATGAAAACTCTAAGCGGAATGCCAAGTCGCGAGCAGTGCCAGTTTCGTATGGATCGGACTCTGTAATACGCAATACATCACCTATTGTGTTACTTAACTCCAGGACTGCGATAATGGTTGCCTTTGCTTCCGCTCCACTACCTGAACCACCTGAGAAGGATACGGTTGGTGCAGAAGTAAAACCGGTTCCTTGATTGGTAACTGCGGCTCCATTGACTTCGCCATCTGCATTGATGGTCGCGGTTGCGGCGGCACTTGATCCACCACCTCCGCTAAATGAAATTGTTGGGGCAGAAGTATATCCACTCCCACCTGCTGTGACGGTTACATTGCGTACCTGGACATCGGGTATCTTTTGTTCCAGGCGGATGGTGTCGGGCCATCTTGCCCGCTCCCATGCCAACCGACCAAAGCGATTAAAACTCCTAACTGCGGCATTGGTTTCGGCGGTAACGAAGGAATCAACACCCACAAGATGGGTAAGATTCGTAAGCATCGTATTAACCGCAACACTTCTCATGCCAGGCTAGGTTTGTTGAAGGATGGTTGTGCGAATGATTTCGCTTTGAAAGATGGATTGTCACGGAAGAATTCATTTACAAAACTCTTATCTCCCCAACATCCACGCTCTGATTGTAACCAACGAAAATATTCACGGGCAGGGATCGTGCCTTTGAGTTGTCCAAGTCCTTCAGTCTTAGCCACTCCCATCTCTTCGTTTTCTTTGCGCATCATTTGCTCCCGCATCGAAGCTTCATGTTTTTCGAGATCAACCTCATAACGCAAATAACGGTCCAAGTTTTTCATAAACATTGATCCGTTCCCTTTTTGTTTCCACTTTGGTAAAAATATATCCGCCATATTTTTATTGGTTATCCACTCAAGGGGAGCCTGCTAGGCAGACCCCCCTTTTATGAATGAATGATTGGATTATGCGAATTGTCCGAGATCGACAATACGAAGTCCGATTACAATTTTACCTGCGGTAGCAGATGCTATTGCGGCATCAGTAACCTCCAAGAGTATGGAAGTTGCAGAGTTAGTTCCGCCAACAGGTTGTGATTGATTACCGGTAAAAGCATCACCGGTATTGAATACTGGAGCAGACATTGCATCGACATCAAGAGCATCAATGAACTCGTCAGGATCACCACTTGTAGTTCCTACATCGATAACAAGAGATGTTGTTCCTGCAAACGCTTCGGATTCGTAAACTCCTACCATTTCAACGGCTCCACCCGCAGGGATGGTTGCGATGGTAGCTTGACCACCATTGCCGATAGTTTGTAGGTCCTCGTAGGTTGCGGTGTAGATGTGAGTAAACCCGCGTCCTGCTTCGTTGTTACTTAATTCGTTTCCCATGTTTATTTTCTCCTAAGTCGTTGATTATCAGTTAAAATACCCATGTGCTTTAGGGCTATGAACCGCAAGTCCTGCGATCACATCCGCAAAACCGCGTCTTCCGCCGCCTTGATTCTCAAGCTCAGAGTTGGACTCGGCTTTAAGAGTGTGGATTGCTACATAGTCAGGATCGATGAGAAGACCTGCATCTTTGTCTATGGTAGCTGATCCACTTGTGCGATTTAAGAGCGTCGAAGGAATTATTGCCACATTCCCAAAGTCACCCTCGTAGAAATTTACGGAAAGAGTGATCTTCTTGCTCTCTGCGGGTTGGGTTACTTGATAAGCAAATCCTGCTCCTCCTGCTTGACGCGAGAAGTCACTGATTTCTTTTTTAAGAGTTGGACCTGCAATAAGGGTCAACTGACCACCTGGCATTCCGTTAGCTTCGTAGAGTTCTTGAAGAACGCTATTGAAGGTTGTCTCGGTTTGCGTTCCGGTAGTGTCATTAGCAACATTTCTAGCAAAAGCAGGAATGTCGGAAGGTTGACCACCTAATCCGAGGAACTTGAACATTCCGCGAGTTTTGTAAGGTGCGCCTGCTCCGCTATCAGCTTGACGATCTTGGGAAGAGCAAAATGCGGCTTCCATATCGCGTTTAATTTCTCTGACTGCTTTGCTTTCGGCGTTCGCGAACTCAGATGCGACTCCAGCGGTATCAACGATCTCTTGGATGTCAGATACAGCGTAAGTTCTGCGGAATTTCTGCACATAGTTTCCGATACGAGCGCGGTTAGCGGCTTTGTTGTCGAAGCTAGTAACATCTTCACCTTCGTTTACACCGTCAAATGAAGCGGTGCTAAGGTCATCGACCATGACTTCGTTGAAGGTTCCAGTCGCGTTAAGCTTGTTTGCCATTGAAGTCAANGGCGTGGATTCCGGTTCTAAAATCGTNANAATATCANNTAANGATTCNCNATTTCCGGCNACATTATANGNGGCTGATTTNGCCATANTTNAATATCTCCTGTTAAGATTGGTTTTTAATTTTTAAATAAGATTGGTAGTCCGCCATTGAACCTGTTTCATCGAATTTTGCCTTCGCCGCTTGCAAAGCTTTCGCTTTCTTTGCTTGCGGAGTTTTAGGTCTACTCGCTCCCGCTTCCGCACTCGCTACTGGAGCTTTGGGTTTGGGTTTAGGCTTGGATGCGTTCTCCTGTTTTGCCTGGATCGCCCTCATACCCTCAACCATTAGGCCAAGAGCAAAGTTTGAGTTTGGCAAATAATCGACCATTGGTTTGTAAAGAGGACTATTCTTTACTTGCATGAACACTTTGTAATCCTCACTCTCCGGTTCTCCTAAGAACTTAAAAGTTTGAATTGCGTGATCATCGGATTGCTTTCTCTCCTTCAACCATTTCTGTCNTGCGGGTGCATCNTTACGAATAATTTTTCTCGCATTAGATCGGATGCGGCGTAAGTCAGATTTGGTGTAGGTTTTATCTCCATCTTTTACGACGAACTCATTTCCATTGTCATCGTATTGGACTTCGTTCTCCATACCTTCTTCTGCCCATTCAATTAGGGTGGTCATTTGCTCAACTTCTTTAGACAATGACTGCTCATCAGTGATATGGTTCAAAGCGTTATCCTTGAGGAACTCAGGCACTTCTGTTGATTGAGTTTGCTGTGCTTGTTGAGCTTGTGCCTGCAATTCAGCATTCTCTGCGAGTAGTGCATTTTTCTGAGCGGTCAGTCTTCCGAATCTCTTAATCGCAGATGCGTTCAGCGACTTAGCTAATTCACGACTTTCCTCTTCGGATAAGCTATCCAGGTCAATGTTATACTTTGAAAGAACATCCGAAGGCTCTGCGGGCGGCGAAGAATCTTCGACTTCCACTTCGTCATCGGCGGTGGTTTCCTCGGCGACTTCCGTAGGCTCCGCAGTTTCTTCAGCGGGTTCGTCTGTCTCCTCGGCTTGGGCTTCCGGTTCTTCCTCGGCGGCTTGCTTGCTTTTCATTAATTGATCAGCAAATTCTGCCATCGTGATGTTGCCATCTGCTTGCGTTACTTTTTGCGCGGAATTTTGAGAGGATTCCGAGACAACCTCTTCGGTTAATGTTTCCATAAGATGCAAGGCGTTGTAGCCTAGTGTAGCAAAATGTAGTAGCATTACGAAGTAATGGCAACAAAAAAACCTCTGCGGCTACCCCATTAACCGCAGAGGTATATGATTACACACTAACAAACTAAAGCTTNTAGAACATATCTAGCTCTTCATCAATAGCTTCAAGTTTCCCTGTCATCATGAAATGTCTATTTGTGGATTCTATGACCGATTTGCTTTGTAACTGGCGTATAACTTCTTCACGCATTGTTTCACGCATAGATATATATGCCTTAAAGTTAGGATCGTTTTTGAGACTAGCCAAAGCGCGTATTGCTTCATCGGGGTCGATTTCATGGTTGGTTTTCCTTTTTTCAGTCATTTAAAATTTTGGTAAATCAATGATAAAGCGATGAACATGATGTCTATGATTGCTTCCCGTTCGACAAAGAACATGACCAACACAATGATCCAATACCATTCTCTTTGCAGTTGTTGCACATTACTATCTCTTCTTGCCTTTGTGTAGCCCGTGTTTGGCGTATTGCTTACCCTTCTTAGTTGCTGACCTTTTCTTTCGATTAGCCGCCGCAAGTTTAGCCCTTCCTGACTTTGTGCTTTTTAGTTTCTTTATTGTTTTAGCAGGTGCATAGACCTCGCCAGTTTCGGAAGACTTCTTACCGGAAGCGGTTCTCCACTTCTGTTTGGTCCATCGCTTCAGCGACTTCTGTGACTTCTTTAAAGCCATTAGTTACGATATCCCCCGCCTTTTGCTTTGTACTCTTTGGCAAGCATTTGTGCTTTTCTTGCTGACCATTGCCCTGCTCTACCACCTTTTGATCCACGCTTGATCTTCTCAAACAATCTTTTACGCATGGTTGGCTTTGTGTAGTTACCCGCTTCATTGACACGGGATTTTGTCTTTTTCTTTTTAACAGGCACTACTTTTTCTTCCTCCGCCTCTTTAAGGCCACAAAGTCGGACTTCGTGATTCTATTGCGAGGCTTTGCCGCCTTCGCTATTTTCTTTTGCTTGTTTGTTAATTTTTTCATTAGCAATTCCACGCGCGCCGACTCCAATAGTTAGCACTTAATTTTGAGTTTTTACCTTTTATGCCACCCGATCTTGCACAATAACTTTTCTTACGAGCAGGATTATTTTTCTTGATGGAAAGATTTGCATCACCGAAGCGTATGATTTTTTGCTTACCACCTTCTGACGCTCGCACGACAAATTTTTTCTTCCCATATGAAGGTTCACCCTTTCGGATTCTTCTTGGTTTATTTACTGCTTTTGGTGCGCTCATCTGCATATAAGTTATCAAAAGTTGTCTCCCAATCAGTATATGAATCATGCTTCTCTGCTGAATGAACATATTGACTAGGTACGAAATCGGGTGGTCCTTCTCCAACTAACCACAAGGCGGGGTTCGTTACACGAACTCGATTATTAGGTAGGGCAATGATTTGTCCCTTCCACGGTCCTTCTGTAAGCTCAAGCACATGGCTTTGTTTATGTTGGGCGGGATCATCGGCAATGCTATTGCCAGTGAAATCAACCGTAAACATATAATGTGCTTTGTAAAACTTTCCGGCAAGTTTTGCGATCCAAGGGCTTGAACTAACCCGATCAAGCTTTGTAACCGCAATATCTCTACTCGGACAATCCCACGGTTGGGCGATATGGGTAGGACATTTATCGGGCCATTCTTCGTAAGGTACATCTGCAATTAATGCAGTAATTGGCATCCTTGCCCACATTGCTCCACCGTGCGGATTGGGGTCTTCCTCATCACATCCCGTAAATACAACCTGGAAAGATAAACAACGATCCGGAATTGCACATACTGCAATTGCTAAACCATGTAAGTATTCTCCTTCGTATTTCATATGATTATGTGTAAATTCTTTACGAACCCACACTTTAAACTGCGGAATGTTTTCTATGAGGTAAGCCATTTAGCGGCGTTTCTTGCGTCCACCCTTACTCATGTATTTGGATTTCTTGCGCATATCTTCGTCTCCTTATTGTTGTTGGTCGGTAAATCGTTTGACCGATTTTTGTGAAATTTTTAGCCACCTGCGGTTTGACCAAATTGTGTGGGTGCGGNNCCAAGTCTACCAATCTGAGCATTCTGTTTTTGCTGAATAGCAAACTGACGCTGTTGTAGATATCCTTGGATTCGCTCCTGCAACGCTTGATCCTNTTGAGCTTTTTGTTGTATGTCAGGTTGTTGTAACCATTGTTGAAATACTTGTAGCTTCATTTCATGGGCATCCTGCTCACGAACATTTGGCGGTACTCCTGCCACTAACTCCGCAATTAATTGACGCTCTTCTTCCATTGCTTTCTGTGTAGCAGTCTCTTTTGGAAGTAATATTTTTTCGGATGCTCCAGGTAACACTTGACCAATTGCTAATTGTAAAAGTCTTTCGGTATCCAGTGTTCCATTTTTATCCAACATACCTCCTAACTCGCCAACCATCTTGACCCGATCCAACATCTGTTGAGGATCTTGAGTGGCGGCATCAAACTGCAAATAAAAATCAAATCTTTCCCCTGCTCTACCCTTGGCAAACTTTTGCATGTCCCGCATACCAGTTACACGGAAGTATTCTGCATCGGGACCGTACTGCTGATAAAGAGTCCATACTTGATCAATGACATGTTTGAGGTGCTGAAATACTTTATCTATATTCCGTTGCTGTTTCATCTGAGCCTCAACCGGATCAACTCCAGGCGCATTCCTTCCAATGTAACGATCTAACTGCTCTTTCGTGTAGCGTCGAACCTCCATTGAACCTCCATCATATCTCGGAGTATCTGCAAATCTATACTCTCCTGGTGTACGATAAGGAATGCGAACACCTGGCCCCCACTTTGTTGGCGCTCTACCAAGAGGATGCTCTAGTGGTGGCATAGTTGCCAAAGACTGACGATCAATACTAGCGTCCTCTTCGATCTTTAAAACATTTTGCGGTCCTTCACCAATCTCTGAAACGGAGCGACTATGATATAATCGCTTACTCGTTTTTTCAAAGGTGCTGACTACAAAGGGATATTTCCCATGACTATAATCTAAGAGTTGATGCTTTGCGAAAAGATCGGGAACTCGATCATGTAAAATTGTACAATAAATACCAGGTATTCCATCTTCATCCAATAAACGCTGATAGCAGTAAATAATACGGATTGTATCATCGTCATCACGAATGACTTCTTCCTGCAAGCGAAGATTGTTGATAGGTACATCTGACTCTCCGCGCTGAGTCATTTCAATAGCAGACTCCACAAAGTCAGAATCCCATCCTTCTGTATTGATCTTCGAATGAAGTTGCTCAGGTGTCATGTTAATCACATGAAAAACATATGGTGCTTCCTGTGGATCAATTGTGTAGGAAGGCCAAAAGACATCTTCATCGGGTGCTAACGCTTTTACTCTTGGTTGATTTATTACCCGACGAGTTACCGGAATAGTGGTTTCTCCATCCTTGCGCATTTCACGCAACATCCCTTTTGCTTTCGCTTTGGATACTTTAAATTGTTTACTCAATGCAGAAGATAACTCCGCATCCATACTTCCATCCTGGATAACTTGAGCAATTTGCGGAAGGGCTTGGGCAATCTCATCAAGCTTTATTGCTTGTTGCTGTTTAAGATCCTGTGAATCCCAATACACATAGTGGACCATCATGCCCTTCTCATAGAGATGATTTAAACCAAGCTCAACTTGGTCATAGAATTCATCCATCCTGCTGTTTACGAGCCACCTAATAAACGAACTAATTACATTCGCCCTTTCTATATCATCGGATTCCACCGGAGTGGCGACGATATGTGCGCGGCGTATGGCATTAAGTGACATCGAGACCATGCAATTGATGGTTTCATCAACAAGTCTAACCTCTTGGTCACTTGCCCCATCGAAGGGAAATACCTCTCCAGTTGCGGATAAGTCGGTGTGCTTTTTAAAGTCATCACTCTTACCCGCCCAAAGACAATTACGAGTATCGTAATCTCTTTGTCTACGATCTATCCACTCACCTAGCTCGCTTTGAGTGCGGCGATATGTCTCTTGCAAGTATCCGATATCGGGTTCCTTGGAGACAAACAATAATTCGGGATCAGCGGCGCTTTGCATATGCGTATCCAAATGTATAGNTTTGTAGTTGACAAGTCAAGAACTCATCTACTTAGTACACAAAAGGCATATAAACCCGCCCCTCCGTGGAGATGGTCCCTAGCTATAACCACGGGGGGGTTAATACCCTCCACCTCCAGTTGCGATCATACTAGATGAAGTAATGTGATCCGCACCACTTACCATTAAATAACGGATACAATCAATGTAGTCCTTAAAATGCTCGGTTCGACTCTGACCACTATACTCCAATAAGCAGGTAATTGTATTGTCACATCGGTCAGATACATAAAGCTTTGGCTTATTCTCATCTGTCATTTGCTCGGTATCATCCCATGATAAAGCATCATTGATCTTTGCAATTCCCGATTCAATCTCCACTCCAGGTGCAGGACGCATAACAAAACCCAAGTTTGCCATTGTGGTAATAATATTACTCTCACCCTCTTTCTCCCTAACCGTTGCCGCCCCCATTCTTGGGTCTACAATACGCTCAAAGATTTCCTCATCCTGCTCTAAATCCTCGAAGTGATTTTTATAATCAGCATATCCCCATCCAAGTGGTCTTTGGGCAGGACCAGGCTTACCCACACTCTTACCAACTCCATTGATATGTGGTAATGCCCATTGACCCATCGTTGAATCCGGAAACTCTCGATAGATGTAAATACTTCCATCCCGCATAACTCCTGCCCAAATGCCTACCCAAGGTTTACTTCCGCCTGGATCACATACAAAATATCGAGTGGCAGAGATTGAACTATCCTGAATAAATGGAATCTTCTCATGGGGAATAACATTTACTTCCCTGTTGAATTTCGGAAAGCGTCCTTCCATTGATTTACTCGGTACACCAAATAATCGGGCAAGCTTGGTTTCAAGCGGTTGCTGAGAATATGTACGCACCAATTCATTCCCATCCACAAAGGGTGAGTCCTGACTCCAAAAATAATAAATGCGACAATCGGGCCAGTTCGCACAAATCTGCTCAGTTGGTAACTCCCTGCCAATGACATCACTATATCTTGATTTCACCGTTTCAGCACCCTTTAACAAACTATTGATCAATGGAGTCCATCCCTGCAATGTCGTAAAGGTAAGGATTAATCGACCATGATAATCNACCGTTCTTCCAAGTAGTGTATTAAAAATTGCTTCGGGTACTTCTTCATCAAGATGAATTGCATGAGCAGACCATCCCTCAAAAATCTGCGGGTCTGCCATATACTGACGATAATTATTAAAATATATCGTACTGCCCCGCTCCGCTCCTGGCGCGGTAGGCGGAAGGATTGCCTTTGCGGAATTAAATCCATTCTTCTGATTATATTGCAAGGAATGATTCTCACTCTTCTTCTTTGTCCGCTTGTACCGCATGGGTAAATTCTGCCAAATGTATTTCTGAGCATCCGAAATACTACGCTCCTCTGTCACATGCATACTGCGAATCTCAGCTTCGGGAATGGATTGTGCCAAATGAATTAACATTCGAGAGGCCATCATTGTTTTGGAACTCCGATTCCCGCCAAGAATTACATGAATCTTTGTATCCTTCCANTTATNCATCACCCTGCGCCATCCAGGTAATGTCCAACCCCATTGNATGGGATCTTCTTTTTCTGACTGCGGTTGATCAATAATCAAGCGACTCAACATCTCCGCCCGTTCAGGGGGCAACGCATCAATCTGTTCCGGACTTAATGCACAAGCAAGCTCGCCCTTATCAAACTTTAAATCATTCGTCCAAGGGATTCCAAAATGAGCGTCAACCTCGTCAGCGTAAGTTAATCTAGGCATTGAACCCCTCCACAATTTTACAATCCTTTGGGTCAATCCGAAAGACAGGTTCAATGTCTTGATCATCCCTTGTTGTCACCGTCCTTCCCGAATACTCAAACTCATATTGCTTATCAAAATCCCATAGGTGATAGCATAACTTGTCATTGCATCGAAAAATTAACATGAACTTCTGCCCCGAAGTTTCATATAAGGACTTTGCCGCCTCGATCTTCTTATACGATATCATGAACAAATACTGACCAAAATTGATATTTGCCCGCTTGATCTCGCACCATGCAAATTTCCCCTTCTCTTTTAAACTTCGAATTAAATAATCAACCTTCCACTTGATCGGATTTAATTTAATAAACTCACACTCCCACTCACGCTCCAAAAAATCTGCAATGATCTGCTCATTGTCCAAATCACGCTTTGACTCGTAAGTGGTTCGCTTCATACCCCGCACATCCCTTCGCACTCTGCCATAAAATCCCATGTGAGTTGCCCCTTATCCTCGTCTGAGTCAAAGTCGATCTCGCCTAGAGGTTTGCATGAGCGATGCAGATAGGCTTCCATCTTCATAGCTCTATCCTTCTTAGAAAGTTTCCTAATTTCTGCATCGAATTTTATAGCCTCTTTAAAATACTTTGGTTCTTCGTTCCTTAATCTTCTCCACTCTTCATCACTATGAAATGGGCAATAAAAACAAGCTGACCGAGGAGGTTCAGGGAAACCATTCTTTTTCATCCATTGCTTGCAATGATGCCTGTGCATTTGAAGTTCAATCAATGGATATCTTAATTGAGTCCAAGGTTTTCTAGCCTCTTTCATCCTCTGTAATTCATCGTAAGAAATTCCAATCCATTGAGTAACTTTTAAGTCTTTCTCACCTCGCTTAATGTGGGCTATTTCTTGGATTTTTTTCTCAATGGGTCTGATTTTGAAGTCGGATGTACAACTGCGACCAAGTGCGGCGACAACCTCACCATCAGGCATCTTACCGAACACAGGAATAATTCGCTTCATATACTCTTCGCCTTCTTCGTAATTCTTGGCTTTAGATGTAGCTACTGCTGGGGTTAAAGACTTCTCGGTAAGATTACCTTTTGTTACTCGATAAACAGGGAATGGAAGTTCTTTCTCAAGCCAATCTAACCACTCATAAACAGAGTCAGGCTCTGCTTGTGTATCTGCAAAGATCGCACAATCAGGCATCGGTGTAATCTCACCTTTTGCCGCCATTAACGCCATTGTGGATGACTGCACACCCGCTCCTAAATTAATTACATTGATCACTGCCTAACCTGCATCTCCATTGCCACAATGATTGCTTCCTCCAAGGAATTTACCGGAATCTTCGCCTCGCCAATCGCCCATCCCTCCGTGTCCATCCCCACATCCCTCGGAAAAATATCAACCGATTCCATCCCCTCACGCCGAACTTGAATCGTTGTTATCCTTGTACGAAATGTTGTACGAGTCTCCTCAATGCGATCTCCCAACTTATCCATTCCTTCTTGCCTGCGCCTCTATCAATTCCTTTTCCAATTCCCTCACCCTTCGCCTTAACTGCTCCGACTCCTTGAATAATTCACAACATCTCTCCTTGAGCTTTAAACTATCCACCTTTAACTCCTGGTTCTCCTCCGATAAGCGACCCACCCATTGAGGCCAACTTTCCAGTTTCTTTCCAGTTGGTGAGTACAAATTCACTCCTCCTCCTCAAGATCAATGTCACTCTCAAAATCAATGACTTGCTCATCGTAATACTCCTTTACCGCATTATTAATGCAGTCCAGGATTTCGATATCCGGTAAGTCACTCTCCTCCTCCCATCTATGGAAGGTACATTTTAACTCATGGGTTAATTGTCTTTTTGCTTCTTCCATACTTCAATTTGAATAAATCGGGCATCTCTCGCTTCGTTCCATTTCGTACCGCAATCAGATTACCCTCTTCATCCCGTACATAATTTCCAAACTGATCCCGAATGAAGAACTTAACCTCCTCCTTATCCCAAAACCGGAGCCAACCTGCTAATGCTTCTTCCCGTGTTAAAAATGAATTATTCATCCTCTTCCCCGCAATGTTCATGCTCATGCGCGTCTTCGGGGTCACATTCCTCCCCGCAATGATCGCAACGCCATAAGATGTCGTAACTTTGCCAACCTAAGAATTCACCCATCAGCTTAATTTCTTTCTTGCGCCAGGCAGACTAGACCGCTTCGGTTTTGCTGTACTGAATACAGGTGTTTGTTTACCCTGTGGATTTGTCTGATATCCTTTAAAATAAAGAGGCTGTTTTAATTTCTTTTGCATTTTGATTCGTTTCATAAAATTACCTTTGCAATTTGTTTCCCTATCCACTCAGCCACATTGACGGTGACGGCATTGCCCATCGCCTTATATCGTGGACCATCTGCCTGTTTGACCACCTTGC
>FUFK010038140.1_pt1 | contig 15871 bp, 13 predicted proteins | sample 1021851 | NCBI WGS metagenome assembly FUFK01 (sample SAMEA51879418, study PRJEB19060) | metagenome | reverse complement strand
GAAAGTTAGGCCACTTATCTGGTTTCCATGACATCCATATGTAATCTGCTCTACCCCAAATAACATCTTCACTTATATAACCCCATGCACGACTATCGCTAGAATTATCTCTGTTATCTCCGCTCACAAAATACATCCCTTCCGGGATTGTCCAGTTTCCATTTTGCCCTCTTCTCGTCATATGTCTGATTAAATAATCTCTTCCACCATTAGATTCCATTAGCAAATTATTATTTATATTTTGATCAAGCTCTTCCTGAGGCAGTTCAACGCCATTTACGTAGTATTTTTTATTTACATACGTGACTTTGTCTCCACCTTTAGCAATTACTCTCTTCACAAAAGGAACTGTTGGTTTATGCGGCGGAAAGAATACAATAATCTCACCTATTTCTGGACCTTTTGATAGCAATTTTTCTCTTCCTGTAAATGGAATTTCTAAACCATATGCATTTCTGTTAACAAGAACAAAGTCTCCTATCTCTAAATTGGGACGCATTGATTCAGATGGTATTTGCCAAGGCTCATAAACATAACCTCTTAAGAAAAAAACCAGAAATATGTTTATAAACCATCCCCTGCTTTCCTTAATAATTTCTGTTTTATTGTTGATCAAAGCTACTATCAAAAACATCAAAGAAAATATTGAATAGAAAGCCAATAAATCTCCAATATTCCATTGTTTAATAAAAAGAATACCAATTACCAATATTGACAAAAAGAGACCCACCCTTTGCATATTTCTGTGTAATTTTTTACTAAAATTATTGGAAGACTTCATCCAATACCAATGGACAGCAATTAAACAAATGCACAAATTCAAGAATATAAATGTTGGCAAATTAGAAATTGGCTGAATCAAATTAAAGAATGTATTCATTTTTTGTCCGTTGAAAGAAAGCTTAAAAAAGCTTCTTGAGGTAAAGCAACTTTTCCTATTTGTTTCATTTTCTTTTTTCCTGCTTTCTGTTTTTCTAAAAGTTTTTTCTTCCTAGTGACGTCTCCACCATATAGTTTAGCGGTAACGTTTTTTCTAAACGCTTTTACACTCTCCCTTGCTATTATTTTACTTCCAAGCATTATTTGAATTGGTATTTCAAACATCTGTCTTGGAATTACTTCACGAAGACGTTTTGCAATTTCTCTGCCTTTTCTTGCAGCTTCAGACTTATGCATAATTGAAGATAATGAGTCTACTACTAATCCATTTATTGCCACATCAACCTTTACTAACTCTGCATTTTGAAATCTATCAAAGACAAAATCTACTGAAGCATATCCCTGGCTCTTTGATTTTAAGGTATCAAAGAAATCCATAACAATTTCTGAAAGAGGCATCTCAAAAATAATTGAAACTTGTCCACCTAGATACTGCAAGTCTTTTTGAACCCCTCTTTTTGCCATAGCTAGCTCAATAACATCCCCTACGTATTTATCTGGACATAGTATTGTAGATTTAATAATTGGTTCTCGAATTTCTGCAATTTCGTTAACAGTTGGTAGTTCAGCAGGCGAACTGATTGTAGTCTCTTCGCCATTTGTTTTAAGTATTTCATATGCAACGCTTGGTGCTGTTGTTATCAAATCGAGATCATACTCTCTTTCCAATCTCTCTTTGACCACTTCCATGTGTAATGTGCCCAAAAAACCACACCTAAAACCACTGCCTAATATATCTGAATTTTCTGGTTCAAAAATTAACGAGGCATCATTCAAATTCAGTTTTTGAAGTGCTTCTCTAAAAGCCTGATAATCGTTTGAATCAATTGGGAAAAAGGAGGCAAAAACCTGTGGCTTAACTTCTTCAAAGCCATCTAGTTCTTCTGTTTCTGGATTTTTTGCAGATATTAATGTATCTCCTACCGGTACAGATTTTAAATCTTTAACACTTGCAACTAAATAACCAACTTCACCTTCAGATAGTTCAGTACAGGGAACTTTTTTGGGAGTAAATTTACCAATTGTATCTGCTGTATATGTTTGTCCAGTTGATTTTACGATAAATTTTTCTCCTTTCTTCAAGGAGCCACTAAAGATTCTTATTAAAGAAATAACTCCTAAAAAATTGTCGTACCAAGAGTCAATAATTAACGCTTGCAAGTTTGCTTCATTACTTTTTTTTGGAGCAGGAATTTTTTTTGCAATTTGCTTCATTAGCTCATTTAAGTTTGTACCATCCTTAGCGCTCACAGATAATGCCTCTGATGCATCAATTCCTATGATTTCCTCAATTTCTCTCTTTACGCGCTCTGGTTCAGCTTGAGGTAGGTCAATTTTATTTATTACTGGTATTACTTCTAATCCAAGATCTATTGCTTTATAGCAAGTTGATAATGTTTGTGCTTCAACACCTTGTGAACCGTCAACCACCAGCAGAGCGCCCTCACAAGCTGCTAGAGATCTAGAAACTTCGTATGAAAAATCAACATGGCCTGGGGTATCAATCAAATTAAATTGATATTCTCTCTCCTCATCAACATAATTTAAAGCAACAGATTGTGCTTTAATCGTTATTCCTCTTTCTCTTTCAAGTTCAAGGGTATCCAAAACTTGAGATTTCATTTCTCTTTTAGATAGCCCTCCGCAAAATTCTATAATTCTATCCGACAGGGTCGACTTCCCATGGTCAATATGAGCAATGATTGAGAAATTTCTTATCTTATTCAACTGTAACTGCGACAAAAAAGTTGGAACCCTCTCTTGTTCCAAATATCGCTATTTTGTCACCTACAGCAAATGAATCAAGTGCATCTACAAAATCTTCGACATTTGAGATGTCATAAGTTATATTGCTTGACTTGATTTTAGTGATGATATCACCTCTAAATATTTCCCCAAAAGCAGGAGAATTAGATGTAACTTGGATTACCCTAACACCTAAATTTTCATCATTTGAATCTTCGTCATTAAGATTTTCAAGTTGTAATCCAAGAGGATAATCAGGCACTTCCGGCTCTCTAGTCTCAGGTTCTGCTTGATTTAAGGAGGGAAGTTCACCAACCTTTACGTAAAGATTTTTATAATCTCCGTCTCTAAATAGTCGAAGCTTCAAGTTTGTGTTTGGTTTAGTCATTCCAACAGTATGTTGAAGATCCTTAAAGTATATAACTTCTTTTGAGCCAACTTGAACTATCACATCTCCTGGTTTGACACCTCCATTATCAGCTGCACTATCTTTTACAACTGCTCTAACCAATGCTCCTACTGGTTTATCCATTCCAAGCGCCTCTGCTAAATCGCTTGATACTTCACCACCTTGCACACCTAAATAACCTCTTGAGAATTTTCCGTTTTCCTTAAGTTGATCAACAACTTCTAAAGCGATATTAATTGGAATAGCAAAAGCCAATCCTTCATTACCGCCTGATCTAGAAAAAATCTGAGAATTGATACCAATTACTTCACCGTCTGTATTAAACAATGGGCCCCCAGAATTTCCTCTGTTGACAGCGGCATCGGTTTGTAAGTATGGAACATAGTCTCCAATGCCCTGACCAGAGGTTATTCCTCTACCGGTAGCACTTATAATTCCAAATGTTACAGAAAAGTCGTAGTTGTATGGTGAACCAATTGCAATAACTCCATCCCCCTGCTCTACTTCATCAGAATCACCTATTTCTACAGGATCTAAATCTTCTGGTTCAATTTTCAGAAGAGCCAAGTCACTAAGTTCATCCATACCAACGATTTCCGCCTTGAATTCTCTTCTATCTAAAAATTTAACAAGTACTTCATCGGCTCCTTGCACAACATGATAGTTTGTAATCACATAACCATTTCTATCTATGACAAAACCTGATCCTGTGCTGATAGATTCTCTTTCTTGNTGTCTTGGTATGTCCATTTCTGGAAAAGGAAACCCAAATTCTCTAAACAATTCCTCTGGAAAAGAGTTCATGGATCTTTGTGATAACTTTACTTTTCTTACCGATTGAATATTGACTACAGATTCAGACTGATCTTTAACAAGTTCTGAAAAATCAAATTCGTGTGCTTGAACTGTAAACAGTGTCAATAGCAAAGCATAAAGGAAATTTTTCATAAATTGTTTTAGTTGTTAGCTCTAATAGAATTAAGGATCTTTTTTCCTGATTCAACATCAATATCACCAAATATCGTTATGGTGTGTGCTTGATTACCATGTAAATGTGTCTTTCTGATTAGAATAAAATTTTCTTTCTGATATATACCGTCAGGAAGACCGAAATTCTTGGGTTTATCAACAAAGATGGAAAACTGTTTTTTGTCTGTATTATTAATGAATCTATTTTGTATTTTTCTGTCAGAGTAAAAGCCTCGAGGCAACCAGTTCGGCTGATAAGCTACTGGTACAATGTTTCTTGAATTATCAGGGACATAATGTCTCGATGCAAATTGCAATATTTCATCAGACCTTATGTTTTCTAAAATTTGTTTTGCTTCTGAAGAAGCGATTGTTTGATTTAAAAGCATATTAGCTCTGTTCTCACTATCATTAAAAAGCGCGTTATTCAAAATTGAGTAACTTAATAAAGCACCAACAGAGAATATAGTCATTGGCATGACAACTTTCTGTGTAAATGCAGCAAGTAAATCTTGTAAAGAAAGTTTAGCTAATTTTTCTTTAAAGCCTAATGATTTAAGATTTTCAGAAACTTCACTAAGTTCAAGTAAATTAAAGTATAGGTCTTTCAGTTCCGGTTTTGTTTGCATATCTGCTATGAGAGAATTTACCTCAATAGTCTCAAGTTCTCCATCTACAAAAGCAGAGATTCTGCTGAAATCATAATCTGAAATATTTTTCATAATCTTTCTTTTAAATTCTCCATTAAATATTGTCTTGCTCTAAATATTCTTGACCTGACGGTCCCTACAGGGACTCCGGTAATATTTGCTATTTCATCGTAGTTTTTCGTATCAACTTCACAAAGAATATAAGCGGTTCTTTGTTCCTCAGGCAGTTCATCTAGTAATGATTGTACCGATTCAAAGAGTTCATTATTTTCAATAGTTGATTCAACATTACCTGGGGCTGTTAGTGTGCTTTCAAAACTTTCATCAATTTGATTTTCTCTGGAAGAATTAATTTTTGTTATAGCTAAATTAAAACCAATTCTATACAGCCATGTGTAAAAACTAGAATTTCCTTTAAAAGTTCCAATTTTTTCCCAAGCTCTTAAGAAAGCTTGTTGAACAATATCTTCAGTTTCATGATAATTTCTTAAAATTTTGAATAAAGAATGATGTAGCCTTGTTTTAAATGATGTAAAGAGAAGCTCAAAAGCGTTTGAATCCCCCTTTTGTGAGAGTTCGACTAATTGTGGAATACTGTTCTTTTTCATTTTTTTCTTAGATTAGTAATTCTTTATTAAGTTCATTTAATAAGCAAATTTTTTCAAATTAGGAAATTTTGAGATAAACAATTCTTTCTTTTTGAAAATTAGATCAAATAAATCTTGATCATTCATCTCTAACAATTCAATTAGTTCTGACTTTTCATCTTTATTCATTTTACTAAAATTCTTTAAAAAATTTTTTATGACAAAGGTTGTTTCCTTCATCCCTCTTCTTGATTTAAAATTTAATTTTTTAATTAATAGCTCGTTATCCATGGCAAAAATATTTTCTCTTCCAAATTATACTTCGATAATAGTTAAAGGGCCTGATTCTGAAGAATTTCTTCAAGGTCAAATATCTTGTGATCTTACAAAACAACAAAAATACTTAGATGGCTTATTTTGTGATGAAAAGGGTTACATAATCACAAATTCTGTAGTCATCAAAAATGATGGCTTTGTTCTTTTATTGAGAGAAGATGTTGCACCTTTGCTTTTGCAAGAGCTTGAAAAATTTTCAAAATTTTATGATTGCAGTATCAGAATAGCTCCTCAAGATATATATGGTAAACAATCAAACGATTCATTTAGCAAACATCTAGGAAAAGCTGAGTCGAATTTTGACGAAGTTGATTGGGAAACAGAAACAATGCGTAACTTTTGTTTCGATATAAGTGCCGATTATTCAGGAAAATATCGCCTTGATGAAACTGGCTACGATACTGAAAAATTTGTTTCATATGAAAAAGGGTGTTTCAGAGGCCAAGAGATAATTGCTCGACTAAAGTATTTAGGCAAAACCACAAAAAAAGCCGTAATCTTTTCTGGCTCAATAAAATCCTTGTCAAATATGGATGGTAAAGACATAGGGAAAAAAATTTTTGAAACTAAGCATATAAGCGATCAACAAACACAATTTTTTGTTGAAAAATCTGAATACTATTTCAATGGAAATAAAATTANTCCAATTGCCAATCAATGGGATCTGATCNNAGACTAGTTAANAAATTNTTTGTCTTAGAAAAATGATTNCAACCAAAAAAACCATTATTAGCTGACAGAGGNGATGGGTGNGCAGCNTCTAAAATAAAATTATCTTCTTGAATAAAAGCCTTTTTTTGCTGTGCGTGTTTTCCCCAAAGCAGAAAAATTATATTTTTCTTTTTTTGAATTTCCTCAATTGCTGCATTTGTGAAATTTTCCCAACCGATATTTGAATGAGATGCTGGTAGCCCTGCACAAACAGAAAGACAAGTATTCAATAATAGAACACCTTGTTTAGACCATGCTGATAGATCACCAATATAGTTTTGTATACCCAGGTCAGATTCAAGTTCTCTAAAAATATTGATGAGGGATGGGGGTAATTTTTGATTTTTATTTACAGAAAATGCAAGTCCATTTGGAACACCCGGTGTGTGGTATGGGTCTTGGCCTATTATTACAACTTTTACTTTATTTAATTCACATAAATCAAAAGCTCTAAAGAAATTTTTTGGTTCTGGTAAAACAATTTTACCTTCAGCATTATCTGAAATGAGATGATCTTTTATCTTTTTAAAATAAGGTTTTTTTGTCTCAAAATTTATAAAACTTTTCCACGTTTCATGGTTGTTCATTTCCATAAAAATAACACATTTTTTTTATCCACAGAAACTGTGGATAACTTTGGGGAAAACTAACATAAGATTTAGTAGATCCCATATGCATGAAAGCTTTCATGCGATTGTATAAAAAATATACAATATATCTCTAACCAGTAAAAATGCGGCTTTCAGCAGATACAAAATAAAATGAGTATCAAATAACCCATACTTACTGAAAAATGTCATCGATGCTTATTATTGTGTGAAAATCAATAGTTTAAGTGAAAAAAAACAGGGTTTTTTTAGTAACAAAGTCTTGCTTTTAAAACACCACTGATTTTCTCTAGCTTTAAGACTACATCAATCGGGATTTCATCATCAGTATCTATGATATTACAAGCCAAATTATCCCTACTTTTATTAACAAATTCAGAAATATTGATTTTATTTGTTGCTAAACACTCTGCTATTTTGCTAATGATTCCAGGTTCATTATTATTTGCTATAAAAAGTCGATGTGTTCCAAATTTTTCTGAATTTATGTTTGGGAAATTGACGCTGTTGACAATTTTTCCGCTTTTTAAGAAATCGCTTAATTGACTGCAAGCCATCACTGCGCAGTTAATTTCACTTTCCTTTGTACTCGCTCCAAGATGAGGAAATATCATTACATCTTTGCTAATATTTATTCTCTTAAGTAGATTCTTTGTTGGAAAGTCTGTTACGTACTTGTGCAAATGATTTTTTTCTAAAACTTCCAGTAGATCTTGTTCATTAACTATGCCACCTCTTGAAAAATTAATTAGCACTGATCCTTCTTTCATAAGTTTCAATTTTTCAGAATCGATTGAATTTTTTGTACTCTGATTTAGGGGCAAATGCAGCGATACATAATCGGACTCAGATAAAACCTCCTCAATTGCAGTACATCTTTTCAGGCTACTTGGCAATCGAAGTGCATTATCAACAGTTAGACCAGGATCAAAAGCAACTATATTCATTCCAAGTGCCATTGCTTGCTCAGCAACCATAGAACCAATTGCACCAAGACCAATGATACCTAGGGTTTTACCGTAAACCTCTTCACCAACAAATTGCTTCTTCATCCCCTCTATTTCTTTGCTAATTTCTGAATCGTCTTTTGAGTCAATGTCTATTGAGTCTAAATTTCTATTTCCAGAAACAAGGTCTCTTTTTGAGAGAATTAAAGAACATATAACCATTTCTTTTACAGCATTGGCATTAGCACCTGGGGTATTGAAGACAACAACACCGTTTTTTGAGCAATTTTCAATATCGATATTATTGGTGCCAGCTCCGGCTCTAGCAATCGCCAAAAGACTATTTGAAATCTTAAGCTCCGTTAAATTATGGCTTCTTAGTACAATTCCATTAACGTCTGCGTAGTTTTCAGACAAGGAAAAATCGTTTTCCTGCAAAACATCTAAACCTTGTTGAGCAATGTTATTTAAGATTTGTAGTTTCATTTTTGAATTTAAAAGAATACACATTTAAATGCACTATTGAAACGGATTACATCAATTAAAGAACATTTTATCCATAAGTTATCAACAAGAAAATTACAGCATATAGTAGGAAAATTTAAAAATAACACAACATATTGTGTTGAAATGCTTGAATGTCGGCACTACATGTAGAAAAATACCAAAGGTAATGGAACAACAAGTAACACAAAATAAATCAAAGGAAAAAGAAGAAGTTTCTCCTAATCTAGTTATGTCTCCCGGGAAAATGAGAGTCATAAAAAGGAATGGAAAAGTTGTTTCTTTCGAAGACGAAAAAATCAAAGTAGCAATAATGAAAGCTTTTCTTGCAGTAGAGGGAGGTTCTGCTGCCGGTTCTTCTAGAATCCATGAAGAAGTCGATCAAATGGCACAAGATATAATCAAGGTCTTCGAGAGAAGGATGCCTTCAGGCGGAACTGTTCACATAGAAGAAATACAAGATCAAGTAGAACTACAGCTCATGAGAAACGAACACCATAAAGTTGCCAGAACTTATGTGCTTTATAGAGAGGCACGAAAAAATGAAAGGGTTGAAGAAAAAGAAGAGCAAGGTGTAGAGAAGAATGTTCAAGAAGTAATCGAGTCAGCAGTTACAAAGGCATGTTTAGGCTTGGATAACGTTGATGAAAAACTACTTGCAGCCGAAATAAAAAGCGCGACTTACGAAGGAATTTCGGAGAAAGACTTAGCTGAAAGTATGCTTATGACTGCAAGAACAATGGTTGAAAAAGAGCCAAATTATTCTTTTGTAACAGCAAGACTATTACTAAACAATTTAGAAAAAGAGGTTTGTGCTTTCTTGGGCGTAGTAGAGAAAAAAGACCGAAACAAAATGTATAAGGAAGCTCTGACGAAAACAATTGAGAAAGGAATCGAATTGGACTTTCTAAACGAGGATCTCAAATCATATGATCTAGACAAGCTTGGCCAAGCTATTCTCGAAGAGAGAGACTTTCAATTTACTTACCTAGGACTACAAACTCTATACGACAGATACTTCATCACAAGCGATGAAACAAGATATGAATTGCCTCAGGTGTTTTTTATGAGGGTTGCTATGGGGTTAGCTTTGAATGAAGAAAATAAAGATGAAAGGGCTCTTGAGTTCTATAAGCTTTTATCAAGCTTTGATTATATGAGCTCTACTCCAACCTTATTTAATTCTGGAACCAAACGACCACAACTTTCCTCTTGTTACCTAACAACCGTTCCTGACGACTTGTCTGGGATATATGGAGCAATCAGAGATAATGCTTTGCTATCTAAGTGGGCTGGGGGTTTAGGGAATGATTGGACAAACGTCAGAGCGTTGGGCTCAAAAATCAAAGGGACAAACGGAAAAAGCCAAGGTATTGTTCCATTTTTGAAAGTTTCGAATGATACTGCAGTAGCGGTAAACCAGGGCGGCAAAAGAAAAGGAGCCTTCTGTGCTTATCTAGAATGCTGGCATCTAGATGTCGAAGAATTCTTAGATTTACGAAAAAACACCGGGGACGATAGAAGAAGAACACATGATATGAATACAGCTAACTGGATTCCAGATCTGTTTATGAAAAGATTAGAGAAAGGAGAAAAATGGACTCTTTTTTCACCATCAGATGTTCCAGAACTTCATGATATCTATGGAAAAGAGTTTGAAACTAAATATACAGAATATGAGAAGAAGGCAGAGACAGGGGAAATAAAACATTTTAAAACAGTTGAAGCAAAAGATTTGTGGAGAAAAATACTTTCAATGCTTTTTGAAACCGGACACCCATGGGTGACGTTTAAAGATCCATGCAACATAAGGTCTCCTCAGGGCCATGTTGGTACAGTACACTCATCAAATTTATGTACAGAGATAACTCTTAATACGAATGAAGATGAAATAGCTGTTTGCAATTTGGGAAGCATCAACCTACCCCAACATATAGACGAAGGAAAAATTAACGTCGAGCAACTTAAAAGTTCTGTAACAACTGCTATCAGAATGCTAGATAATGTAATCGATATAAATTATTACCCAGTTCCACAAGCGGAAAACTCTAATAAAAAACACAGACCAATTGGTTTGGGTCTTATGGGTTTTCAAGATGCTCTATACAAGCTCGGCATTTCATATGATTCAGAGGAAGCAGTCGAGTTTGCTGACAAATCGATGGAACTAATTAGTTATTTCGCTATTGAAGCTTCCTGTGCTCTTGCTGAGGAAAGAGGAACATACGAAACATACAAAGGATCTCTCTGGGATAATGGCATCTTTCCACTTGATTCTATAAATCTATTAGCAGAACAAAGAGGTAGTGATTTTATTGATCAAAATACCGAAAAAACTCTTGATTGGGACAAATTAAAAGAAAAAATGTCGAAACATGGTATTAGAAATTCAAATGTAATGGCAATCGCTCCAACAGCAACAATTGCTAACATTACGGGAGTCTCTCAATCTATAGAACCAACGTATCAAAATCTATTTGTTAAATCGAACTTATCTGGTGAGTTTACTGTAGTCAATCCTTACTTAATTGAGGAATTAAAAAAAGAAGGTTTATGGGATGAAGTAATGCTTAGCGACTTAAAATATTTCGAAGGCTCTTTGAAACAGATTAACAGAGTGCCAGAACACATCAAGAATAAATTTAAAACTGCATTCGAAGTCGAACCAAAATTTATTGTCGAAGCTGCAAGCAGAAGACAAAAATGGATTGATCAAGCTCAATCCCTGAATTTGTACATTGCAAACGTCGATGGGAAAAAGCTAGATATAACTTACAGAATGGCGTGGTATAAGGGTCTCAAGACAACTTATTATCTAAGATCTATGGGAGCCACAGCTACAGAAAAATCAACGGTGGAGAGGAGCAGCTTAAANGCTGTGCAATCAAATCANGAGGTGCANGCTGCNTCNCANGCACCAAGTGCTTGNAGCATACTTGATCCAGATTGTGAGGCATGCCAATAACGGAGGAAAATTATGTTAAGTTGGGAAGATTATTATAAAGACGAGGCCCCGGTAAAAAAGGAAGAAACGAATAAACCTGAACCGAGGCTATCAGAGGTAACTGAAACCAAAACAGTTCAAGAACAAACTGTTCAAACTGAAACGGTGACAACACCTGAAAGTGAAACTCTTGTTACTGAAGATATGAATTCAGAAGCAATGCAGAATTTAGAAAACTATACAACTATGAAAGAGCCTACTGAAGCTGAGCTTGAGAAAGTTCGTGAAAGAATGGCTAATGCACTTGAAGGTAGGGTACAGGTTGGTCAAAAAGCTATGATTAATTCAAAAGCAGATCTCAACCAGCTTGTCCCCTTTAAATATAAATGGGCCTGGGAAAAATATCTTGATGGCACAGCCAACCATTGGATGCCACAAGAAATTAATATGACAGCTGACATAGCATTATGGAAATCAGATGATGGGCTGACTGAAGACGAAAGAACAATAGTCAAAAGAAGTCTAGGTTTCTTCTCTACAGCAGATTCATTGGTAGCCAACAACATTGTACTTGCTGTGTACAAACATATCACGAATCCTGAATGCAGACAGTATCTTCTTAGACAAGCATTTGAGGAAGCAATTCACACACACGCATATCAATACTGCGTAGAATCGCTTGGTATGGATGAAGGTGAAATATTTAATATGTATAGAGAAGTGCCTTGTGTAGAAGCCAAGGCGGCATGGGGACTCAAATATACACAAGCGTTGGAAGACCCTACATTTGAAACCGGAACACCAGAAAAGGATAAGGAGTTTCTTGCTAATCTAATTGCATATTATTGTGTTCTTGAAGGTATGTTCTTTTATTGTGGCTTCTCCCAAATTCTTTCTATGGGCAGAAGAAACAAAATGACAGGAGTTTCAGAACAGTTTCAATACATCATGCGTGATGAATCAATGCATGTGAACTTCGGTATTGATGTAATCAATTCAATTATTAATGAAAATCCTAGTCTATGGGACGAGGAAATGAGGAAAAGAGCCTCTGATATGATTGTTGAGGGAACTCAACTAGAAATAGATTATGCAAGAGATACTATGCCAAGAGGTGTCTTAGGTATGAATGCAAAAACTATGGAGGAATATCTAAAATACGTTTGTAACAGACGCTTAACTCAAATAAATCTTCCAGAAGCCTATCCAGGAGCTGATAATCCATTTCCGTGGATGTCAGAAATCATGGATCTTAGAAAAGAGAAGAACTTTTTTGAAACCCGTGTGATCGAATATCAGGTCGGCGGTTCTTTAAAGTTCGACGACTGACGTTTGCACTGCCTTTAATCTGCAGTTATTGGTGGTGCTTTTTTTACTAGACTTTCAAAAAAATTTACAATTTAATACCCTTGCAATTAGGGAAAGTCTATGAAAAACATTCAAAGCAATAAAGTTTCAACCCTGTGGCTAAAGGGTAGGATAAGAAACATCGATCATGTATGTTTAGCTTCAATGGTGGCCAACAATTTAGATGTAACACTCTATCACTATGAACCGATAACTAACTTACCCAAAGGGGTAAAATTAGCTGATGCTTCTGAGATTTTGGATTTATCTCTCTTAGATAGGCTTCAGTGCATCAAAAAAAAAGAAAATAATCCGCAAATACCTATAGCTCAATTCAGTGATTTTTTTAGAATAATCCTTCAAAAAAAAAGCAAAGGTCTTTGGTTAGATACCGATGTTTTTATATTTCGCCCTTTTACATATAACTTAGACAAGGTTTATTTTTGTCATGAAGGTAAAGGAAGAATTGGGTATCCAGTCATATATTTACCACCAAATCACCCAATAATAGAAGAATATGAAAACCTTTTATTACAGGATACATTGATGCCGAATTGGCTGGGATTTATAAGAGGCAAGTTAAGACCTTTTATCTGGACATTGCTGGGACAAAAATTCTCACCCTCAGATCTAGGCATTACAATCTATGGTAATGATGGATTCTCAAGATTAACAAAAAGACATAACTGTTTTAAAGAAGCCTTAAATAAAGATCTGTTCTTTCATTGGACTGGCAAGGAAACTGACAGATTATTTCAAAAAGCAAATTTTAAAGACTTAATAAATAATTCAAAGCATTTAGGCATCCACATACATAGAAAACAATGGGAAAATCTACCTATAAATCCTGGTAGTTTTTGGGAATGGGCACTTTCAAAATATGGAAGAGAGATAAAAAAACTAAAATAAATACTTAAATTAATACACAAGGATTAAGAAAATAATAAAAATCAAATTTATCTAATGGTTTGGTCAGTCTTTTGTCTTGAATTATCAATTATATTTTTATAGAACTTCAAGCTTTCTTTTTCCTTTCTTTCAAGAGTTTTCCTGTCAACATCTACAAGACCAAATCTTGGTTTATAACCAAATAGCCATTCAAAATTATCAAGAAAAGACCAATAGTAATAACCTTTAATATCCAAACCATCATCAAGACATCTTTGAAGACCTTCTAGTGCAGTAGTAATGTAATTTATCCTCTGTTGATCATCATCTGTACCTATACCATTTTCTGTAACAATCATTGGACAATTAATTCTAGGAGCCACATACCTAAGAACATTTTCCAATGATTCAGGGTAATACTCATAACCCATCACAAGCATGTCGGCACTATTTATGTCAGGCATAATGATGCCATCAGGACCAAAAGTATGGCGCGTATACATTTGAACACCTAAAAAGTCATCATCTTTGATTTGATCAAGACATATGTCTACTGATTCAGCATGTGCTTTGTCTCTTTCCTCTTCACCTCCCTCGATACACTGATAGTCCATTATCGACAGAGTAACTCCTACAGGTTGGTTGTTATTTAGATTNTCTTTTATGACCGGAAACGCCCGTCTATGAGCTTCCATCATACAATCACGAATTTTATAGGGATGGCCAAATAAGAAAGGTCCAAAATTATCTATATTTGAGCCGCAAGATTTAGCGGCTTCACCCACAAATGGTAGGAATGTTTTAATTCCTTCTAATGGGTAATTTGGAAAACTGTGAGCAAAACAAGAAGTAAGGTTAGCCTCATTAATAGTGCAGATTATATCTGCATAATCTCCAAGTTCATTGGTTATTCTCTCTGCATACCTTACAAATCGATCTGCATTTTCTAGCTTCTCCCAACCTCCCCTCGCTGTAAACCAAAGAGGAGAAGTAAAATGTTGATATGTCACACACGTTTTTAGACCTTTCTCCTGACAGTAATCTAAAACCTTTTTGTAATGATCAATTGCTTCTTGAGAATACTCGCCCTCAGCGGTTTCTATTCGAGCCCATTCAATCGACATGCGATAGGACTGAATTGAGTTTTCAGCCATTATATCAATATCTTCTTGGTATCTATTAAATTGATCGCAGGCTATACCTGAAGGTTCAACGAAAACTGTGTCTTTTGTATTCTCTAATAACCAGTAATCAGAATTAGTATTGTTTCCCTCGACCTGATGTGCTGCAGTAGCAGTTCCCCAAATAAAATTTTTTGGTGTTTGAATTATCAAAATAGTTTTTTAGTTTTCTGATTTTCCAATTGTTTCAAGGTGCTTTAATGCTACATCACCACCCTGAAAGGGTCTCTTAGCATCGGATGTATCAGTAACTTCTGCCCAATGTTCTGCAACAGACTCAGCAGTGAAATTTTCATCGGTACCAAAATACTTACCCATAGTCTCCATCACATAAGTATTCGCAACGACACCTCCTCCTACTTCAAGGATTTCACCATTTGGAGCTTTTTCACTAGCCAGAAAAATTACACCTGGAATAATTAATTTTGGATCAAGTTTCTCAGCAAACTCTGGTGGGAATAAATGCTCAGTCATTCTTGTTGTGGCAGTTGGTGCAACGGAGTTTGTGTGAATGTTGTATTTAGCNCCNTCAAGTTTCAAAGTATTCATNAANCCCACGACTCCCATTTTGGCAGCGCCATAATTTGTCTGCCCAAAATTTCCAAATAGACCAGAAGAGGAGCTTGTCATAATTATTCTGCCGTATTCTTGTTCCTTCATTATAGGAAACACTGTATGAGCGCAAAGCGCAGAACCCATTAAGTGAACATTAACCACTGTGACAAAGTCACTCCATTCCATCTTCGCAAATGATTTATCTCTGAGAATACCAGCATTATTTATGAGAATATCTACTCTGCCCCACTTTTCCATGGTTTCTTTAACCATGTTCTTAACATCATCTTCTGAACAAACGTTAGCTCCATTAGCGATGGCTTCGCCACCAGCAGCTTCAATTTCTTGAACGACTGTTTCAGCTGCTGATAAAGATCCTCCTGAACCATCTACAGCACCCCCTAAATCGTTAACAACTACTTTAGCGCCTCTTTTAGCTAATTCTAGAGCATAACCTTTACCTATGCCTCCACCTGAACCTGTTACAATTGCGACTTTTCCTTCAAAATCTAATGACATTCTCTGACTCCTATAAAATAAACTGTTAGAG
>FUFK010041946.1_pt1 | contig 15877 bp, 15 predicted proteins | sample 1021851 | NCBI WGS metagenome assembly FUFK01 (sample SAMEA51879418, study PRJEB19060) | metagenome | reverse complement strand
TCGCAACGACTAGGGCGATTTTAGCATCAGCCTGCAGGGACAGGACTATTTTTTGCCGCTTTATTGATAAAAACTGACGTATAGAATGACTAAACTTACCATTTTTATCTGCAAATCGCCTAAAAAATAGTCTCTGTCAGTGCCATGGTTGAATGTTCAACACGCCCTATATTAGCAATAATAAAATAAGACGATTATTGATAATCGCTAGCTCAAAAGAACAAATCAGTCAAAACTGACTCATCAAAACGACTTAATTAAAAACACTCAGTACATAATATAGTCGATACACTCTAAAAATGTCATAGCGCTACTGGGATGCTCTTTTTAAAACATAAGTTGCGCAGCATCGAAGGAACGCAGCACGCAAGTAAAATTTATACCAGTAGCGCNTTTAAATCCATAACAGTTTTACATTCAGCTAACTATATAAGGAACACCCAATGAGTAAACAAGCTATTCACGACCGTATCGACAGCCTACGCCAAGCGCTGGTAAAGCAGGACCTGAGCGCTATTATTGTCCCTTCTGCGGACCCGCATTTATCTGAGTATCTACCGGAGTATTGGCAAGCTCGCCTGTGGCTCTCAGGGTTTACCGGTTCGGTAGGTACGCTAGTGGTCACCGCTGACTTTGCGGGGCTATGGACCGATAGCCGTTATTGGGTGCACGCCGCTGATCAGTTAGCCGATACTGGGATTACTCTAGAGAAGCTTGCGCCTAAGCAGCCCAACCACATTGACTGGTTGAGCGAGCACTTGAGCGAAGGCGATAGCGTAGCGATTGATGGTAATGTGCTCTCCATCGCTGAGCAAGACCGTCTATTAGACGCTTTTGAAGCTCACGACATTACCTTAATTACGGATCGTGATGTGTTGACTGACATTTGGGCAGATCGTCCCGCACTACCAACTGCGAAGCTATATGAGCACGACGAGCAGTTTGTGTCGCAGTCTGCCGCTGATAAGTTGGCTGCTGTACGCTCAGGCATGCAGGAAGTAGGTGCAACCCATCACTTGCTCTCAAGCTTAGATGATATTGCTTGGTTGACCAACCTACGCGGCTCTGATGTCGACTATAACCCCGTGTTTTTATCGCATATGCTNATCAGTGCAAACGAGGCAACATTGTTTGTCGATAAGCAAAAAGTCAGTAGCGGTATTGAAAAAGAGCTCAAAGACAGTGGTATCACGCTTGCTGATTATGACGCGGTGCAACAAGCGCTTAGCGAGCTGACAGTCGATGACTTACTGCTATTAGACCCTAACAAAGTCGCTGTTGGCACGTTATCGCAGATGGTCGATGGCGTTGGTTTTATTGAGCAGATAGCGCCGAGCACTTTACTGAAGTCCGTCAAGTCAGATGCCGACGTGGATCATGTTCGCGAAGCCATGCGTCAAGATGGCGCAGCACTGTGTGAGTTTTTTAGTGCGTTCGAGGAGCGCTTGGCAAGCGGTGAGCGTTTAAGCGAGCTGGATGTCGATAGTATGCTGATCGACGCACGTAGTCAGCAGCCGCATTATGTTTCTCCGAGTTTTCCGACCATTGCTGGCTTCAATGACAACGGCGCTTTGCCGCATTACCGCGCGACGCCAGAGAAGTTCAGCTATCTAGATGTCAATGAGGGCGAGGGCGGCTTACTACTGATTGATTCGGGCGCTCAGTACCAAAACGGTACGACTGACATTACTCGCGTTGTCGGTATTGGCCAAGTCACAGACGAGCATAAGCGCGACTTCACTACGGTACTCAAAGCGCACATTGCACTGGCGCGCGCGCACTTCCCCGACGGTATCGCTTCGCCGCTTATTGATGCGATTTGCCGAGCGCCGCTGTGGCAAGCGCAGATGGACTATGGTCATGGTACTGGCCACGGCGTCGGTTACTTCTTGAACGTCCATGAAGGCCCGCAAGTGATCGCTTATAGTGCCAGCACGCCAAAAGAGCGCGCGATGAAAGTAAATATGATCTCAAGCAATGAGCCGGGACTCTACCGTGAAGGTAAGTGGGGTATCCGTATCGAAAACTTAGTCGTTAATAAAGCTGTGGCGAACCCTAATGAGACAGAATTTGGTGACTTTCTAAATTTTGAAACGGTGACTTACTGTCCTATCGATACTCGTCTTATTGAGAAGTCGCTTTTAGATCAGGTAGAGATTGATTGGTTAAATGACTATCACAGCCAAGTCTATGCTGAGCTAAATAGTCGCGTCGAGGGAGCAGCGCTTGAGTGGCTCACTAAGCGTACGCAAGCTATCTAAAAAAGCTGTATTGATGGTCAGCCATTCTAGATTCTGACCTATCAGACATAAAAAAGCGCTCGGCCAGTTCAGGCTTGAGCGCTTTTNTGAGCTTAGTTTTTGGCTTTATTATAAGCGGCTTATTGCTTCTCGCTTAACTGACGCGTGACCTCCGCGCGTAGCCAAGACTTTAGCGTTTCGGACAGCTGCATCATCTGTTCGGTTAAATAGTCATCGATATGAACTTCTAACTCATGAATCATTTGTTGCTCAGCTGCGCTAAGTGTCGTATCTTTTAACGATAGATCGATGGAAGACGCCGCATGAGACACTTTATCATCGACTGCATTAATCAGCTGCTCATCGTGAGCACTCGTCTCTTTTTTATCAGCACTGGACTTAGGATCAGTTTCTTTTAAAGTGGCAGTTGCAGCATTGGCTTCGCGGTTATGAGAGGTATGTGCATGAAGAGTATATGAGCTTAGTTTTTCTTCACTAGCGCTTGGCTCTTGATTGTCTTTTTGCTGAATGGTTTGCTGCTGTTGTCGCTGTTCATTTTCTGCGTCGGCTTGCGCTTTTTCTTCTGCCGCTTGTTTTTCAGCCTGCGCTCTGACTCGAGCTAAGCGCTCGGCCTCTATACGTTCTGCCTCTAAGCGCTCTTCTTCTAAACGTTGCTGCTCCGCCTCAGCTCGCAGTGCTGCTTGTTCGTCAGCAAGTGCTTTTGCCGCCGCTTGCTGCTTCTCGTGTGCACCGTATAAGTCATCAAGATGAGCATCGAGATCATGATTACTAAAGACAAACTGCTCAAACGAGGTGTCTGCTCGTAATAGCGCAGTGATGTCTTTTAGTTCTTGTACAATAGCGGCGCGTACTGGCTGAGGAGCTCCTGTCCAATGCTGATAGAATTCATGAGAAAAAGAATAGCTCGACATAATGGCTTCCATAAACTGCTNAAAATTACCCCTTATCATACGCAAGTATAATAAGGGGCTGCAAGAGGACAAACGTAGCAAAACAATTATAAACCTTACGCTAATCAATTTAGCTTATGAAGATAAGGTGTTTGCTCTAAGACCAACGGGCAAAAATAAGCGAGCCATTGGTACCGCCAAAGCCGAAGCTATTGGATACCGCATAGTTAAGCTCAGGCACATCACGCGATTGATTNGCNACATAGTCTAGATTGCAGTTGTCTTCGACATTNTCTAGATTGATCGTTGGCGGAACCTCTTGATGATGCAAGCTAAGCACCGTAAATATCGCTTCGATACCGCCTGCCGCGCCTAGCAGATGCCCAGTCATAGACTTAGTCGAGCTGACAAGGATGCTGTCTTTTACTGCTGAAAATACCGACTCAATCGCCAAAGATTCAGCGACATCACCTGCCGGCGTACTCGTGCCATGGGCGTTGACATAACCGACTTTGGCGGCATCAATGCCTGCGTCATTGAGCGCGTTTTGCATCGCGCGTGCCGCTCCGCGACCATCTTCTGGCGGTGCGGTAATGTGACTGGCGTCATCACTCATCCCAAAGCCGACTAGCTCTGCAAGGATAGTTGCGCCGCGCGCTTTAGCATGAGCTAGACTCTCTAATACTATGACACCTGAGCCATCCCCTAAGACAAAACCATCGCGATCTTTGTCGAAAGGTCGTGAAGCACGGGTCGGCTCCTCATTACGCGTGGAGAGCGCATGCATAGCGCCAAACCCTGAGATACCTAGCGGGCTTGAGCCTTTTTCACTACCACCTGCGAGCATGATATCAGCATCACCATGAGCGATCAGACGTGCNGCTAAGCCGATAGCATGCGTCGCGGTGGTACAAGCGGTGGCAGTCGCTAGATTAGGGCCTTGTAAGTTGTGCTTAATAGCCACTAAGCCTGCCGCCATATTGACGATAGAACCTGGAATAATAAAAGGCGAGACTTTTTTAGCGCCTTTATCACGTAACGTGTCACGGCTATTTTCAATAGTTTGAATACCGCCAATNCCTGAACCTAGAATAATACCAAAACGCTCTGGATCGACATGCGCTACAGGGCTGTCATCAGCACTNACCTCATCTATAAACCCTGCATCTTTTAGCGCCATACTCGAGGCCGCTATACCGTAATGAATAAACTCATCATAGCGCCGCGCGTCTTTGGCATTCATAAATTGCTTAGCATCGAAGTCTTTGACGGTGCCGGCGATTTGTGTACGATAGTCGCTAGCATCGAAGTGCTCAATAGGAGTGATACCGCTTTCGCCGGCCAGCAGGCGCGTCCATGTACTTTCAACGTCCAAGCCTAGCGGGGTAATAGCGCCCATGCCAGTGACTACCACACGCATCTCATCGGAGCGCTCATAATGCGGCTGCTTTTGACGCGATTTTTGCTGCTGTTTGCTCATAGCTATATCCTATCCTGACTATACAAAAATGATATTATTTTAGCAGTCATTATAATATACATTAGTGTACGTTTGTAAACTCATGATGACTGCTAATGACAGTTTAAGCAAAACAAACTTGACCGAGTACCACGCCTTTACGCGCGCCTGTGACTGCCGGNAGATTACCAGTTTCGCCCATNAANGTNTGCCGCGCCAGCCAAGCAAAAGCGACTGATTCTACCCAAGTCGGCTGCAGTCCTAATTCAGTGGTAGTAGTCACCGCCCAGTGCGGAAGATGCGCTTGCAGACGCGTCATTAAATAGCGGTTGAGCGCGCCGCCTCCGCATACATAAACGCTGCTTTGTTTTTGATTACTAATAAACTGATTGATCTGATCGCAAGCACTGATAGCGGTCAGCTCGGTCAGTGTCGCTTGTACGTCAGCGGCTGAATAGCGTGTATCGGTCGCCGTTTTATCAAAGGCTTGTAGCTCAGACTTTAACCAAGATAAATTAAAGTCCTCGCGTCCGGTACTTTTAGGGTGAGGCTGGGCAAAGAATGGATGCTCTAAGAGTTGATTAAGCAGTGGTTCGATCACTTGTCCTGACTGCGCCCATGCCCCATCTTGATCATAGTCTTTATCGATATGCTGTTTGGCCCAAGCGTCTAACAACAGATTGGCAGGGCCGGTGTCATAGCCTATGACCGGATCATCATTAGCTGGCAGCACAGTAATATTCGCAATACCGCCCAAATTCAGTAAGATACGAGTGCTAGCGGAGTCAGAAAATAAAGCCTTGTGAAAGGCTGGCACTAAAGGCGCGCCTTGACCGCCAACTGCCATATCGCGGCGNCGAAAATCACTGACCACACTGATAGCGGTGCGCTCAGCGATGATATTGGCATCGAGCAGTTGTAAGGTGACCGCCATTTGTGGACGATGACGTACGGTTTGTCCATGACAGCCNATCGCNAGCACCGACTCGCTATCAGTATCGGCTTGCTGCAGTAACGTATTGACCACTTCGCTGGCAAACTCACTGTACTCACGACTTGCCCANCCGAACCAGTCCAGCTCACTTACCAAATCATTGGGCTCATCGAAGTTAGGGGTCAAAGCAGCGGTACCGTTTGGCTGACACAGAGCCAGTAATACCTCACGCAGACGCGCTGGAAAGTTTTGGCTATGGCTTGTGATGAGCTGCAGCGGCTGCTGTGTGTTCTCACTATCACTTGCAAACTGACACAGCACTGCATCCATACCATCTAAGCTCGTCCCTGACATCATACCGATATATAAGCCGTCATCGAAATTCTCAAACACCGTTTGTTCAAGAGCGTCGGTCAAGGTGGCATAACGATCACCAATATCATCACCTTTCTTATCACTAAAATCGTTATATTTTTTTATCATTTAAATACTCAAGTTATTATCTCATGTGAAAGTCGTTTAAATCTTTTTTAGGTACTATCAGGTATTAGAAATAAATATACTCCAACAATAATTTTATGGCTTTCATAAAGAAAGTGTATTTTATAGATTGTTTAGCCTTCATTAAAAAGGTATAATAATGCCAAGTGGATTGGGGGTTCCCGGTCGGCGTCTAAGCTTCTGGGGGTTCCTGGAGGCTTTTCGCTTTTTTAGAAATGGATTTTTTAGAAATAATATTTTTAGGGATAATTTTCAATCCATAGCCTTCATAGTCTTGTCCTAGACAGTCTCGACCTCCACGACACATGAATTTTTCTCTTAATATGCCAAAAGCCCTATTGTTTTGAGCAGGTCTAAGATAATTTATCCCTACTGGTCGTGCGACCAAATCTGCAAATTGTAAGCCCGTAGAGTTTGCTTGCTTATCTACAAATACAATATCAAATGGTAATGGAACATTTTTACGATTATTTCCATCAATCATTCTTCTAAATTCAAGCTCTAAAGCCTTATCTTCTTTTTTACCTCTACATTCAACTAGAATATGTGTTTTGCGTTCAAGTTGATTTTTTTCATGCAAAAAATCATATAATCCTTCTAGACAAAAGCCCAATGCTAAGTGGTAAGGGTTGTTTTCTCCTCTCAAGATATCAGAGTTTTGTAGTTTAATTTTGTCTATTACACAAGCTACCAGTATAAAATTACTACTTTGCATAATCTGCGATAAATCATCTAAAAACAATTTGTTAAGACTTTGATTATTCAATAGGGTGTGTATAGAATTCAAATCAGGGGCAACCAGATAAAGACACAAGCGAGCATTACCGCCGCTGCATAGCTATCTTTGAGCTTATCATATCGCGTGGCAATGCCCCTAAAATGTTTCAATCTAGCAAAAGCGTTTTCTACCAAATGACGGCAACGATACAAATACCAATCTAGTGTGTCGTTACAGCTTTTAGAGTTCGACTTAACAGGTATGACTGACTGAGCACAGTGCGTGAAGATACACTCTCTAATATCGCTACTATCGTAGCCCCTGTCTGCAATCACCGCTTTAGTCTGGTTATTAATCGTGCTAAATATCAACGCCTTTGCCATCTTAGAGTCATGTACTTGCCCACCTGACAGCTCAACATGTATAGGGTTGCCACAAGCATCGACCACTAAGTGCAGTTTGCTGCTATTACCTGCAACGCTTTTACCAATGGCCTCATCAAGATGACTGGCTGCGCCTGTACTATGCTGATGAGCTTTGACCACGCTACCGTCTATAAATAACCATTCACTATCATAGTTTGCTGTGACTATCTTCATGAGCTTTTGCCATTTACCGGTTTTACGCCAGTAACGGTATTGATGATATATGCTAGACCAATGACCAAAATAAGAAGGTAAGTCTCGCCATGGACAGCCTACTCGTATGCGGTACAACATGCCTTCAACGGTACGTCTTAGATTGGGCTTGTTATATACGTTAATTTGTCGCAATATAATAAATAGCTTGTGCCAATGTTCATCGTTGAGCTTGGTGCGAGCCATAAGTGACGCCTTGTTTCTTTGTTGTGGTAAACATTAGAGTAAGGCGTTGCTTATTTTTTTCAATGTTTTCTCAATTCTATACAGCCCCTAAGGTAAAGGCATTTTTTTTCTTTCGAATTTCGTGTTCATGTAGAACGATTAAGTCATGACCAAAGTTATTAAATTTGAACTTCTCGATAGCTGGTACGATTTTTTCAGCATAATGACGCTTATGAAATATTCCAAATGCTAAAACAAAAACTGGATAGTCTGGATCGATACTTTCTAGGCTATGATCGCCACTTTCGTCAACATAAACTATGTAATCACTAAAAGCTGCTTGATCTATATCTGGCCGCGACTCTGATTTAAATGATTGGAAATCATTGTCATTAGCGAATTCAAACAGAGGCAGTTGTCGTAGTACTTCATTAGAGGGGTTGGTCATGGCAATTTNCCTTAAAAAANGCTANTATATCNNTCAAATTCTAGCATTTTTTGGCCCTTTTGAGCTTCTAAACGTCATAAGATATTGAGCCAGTAATTATCCCTTATAAAAACCCTAACGACAGCAATATATAGAGAGTACCATGACCGATAAAACCTACACCCTAGAAGAACAACTGGCCCTTATTCAGCGCGGTACGCAAGAGATACTCTCTGAAGACGATTTAGTAGCTAAGCTAAAACTCAATCGTCCGCTACGTATTAAGGCCGGTTTTGATCCTACTGCACCGGATCTGCATTTAGGCCATACGGTACTCATCAATAAGCTCAAGCATTTTCAAGANTTNGGTCATGAGATTTATTTTCTAATCGGTGACTANACNGCNAAGATTGGCGACCCTTCTGGTAAGAACTCTACGCGTCCGCCATTGACCGATGAGCAAATCAAAGTCAACGCGCAGACTTACGCTGAGCAAGTGTTTAAGATTTTGGATAAAGAAAAAACTCGTATCGTCTTTAATTCCGAATGGTTCAAGGATATGTCAGCAGGCGATATGATTCAGCTCTCAAGCCAGCTGACGGTCTCNCGCATGCTTGAGCGTGATGACTTCTCCAAACGCTACGCGGCACAAACGCCAATTGCNATNCATGAGTTTCTNTATCCGTTAGTNCAAGGNTANGANTCTATCGCNCTNNAAGCCGATGTNGAGCTTGGCGGTACNGATCAAACCTTCAATTTACTAATGGGACGCACNTTGCAAGGGCGCTATGATCAAGAGCAACAAGTCTGCATCACAGTACCTATTTTGGAAGGGCTAGATGGCGTTAATAAAATGTCCAAATCACTAGGAAACTATGTCGCCATCTATGATGCACCAGGCACCATGTACCAAAAAATCCTATCGATGCCAGATACCTTAATCCAACGCTATTTTGAGTTTTTAAGCTTTAAGCCAATGGATGAAGTCGAAGGCTTGATGAACGAGATGGAAAACGGTCGTAATCCACAAGAGATCAAACGTATCCTAGCTGAAGAGTTGATTGAGCGTTTCCATGATGCGGATGCCGCTGCCAATGCGCACAAATCAGCAGGCAATGTCTTAGCAGACGGTGAGTTGCCCGTTGATTTGCCAGAAGTGACATTGCCGCTTGAAGAAGGTCAAAATGCCTTATTTATCGCGCAAATCCTAAACCAAGCTGAGCTTGCCAAAAACGGCGCCGCGGCAAAAGATATGGTCAAGCGCGGCGCGGTAAAAGTCGATGGTGAGGTAGTTGATGGTGGGTTTAGCTTAACCTCAGGTCAGACGGTCGTGATTCAAGCAGGCAAAAAGGCTTATGCGAAAGTGACTGTTGCTTAAGTGAGGGTTGCAAAAGTGCTTGTTGCTTAAGTGACTGCTCAATCTGTTGTAGCGAGTGAATAACCAAACATAAAGAGTAAACTGTAATAATGACAAATCAAGCCACTATAACTCAAGGCATTTACCGCCACTATAAAGGCAGCTTGTATCAAGTATTGCATACCGCGCGGCACTCAGAGACCGAAGAGTCGCTCGTGGTATATCGCTGTCTGTACGGTAAGTACGGTGTGTGGGTACGCCCGCTTGCGATGTTTGCCGAGACAGTCATCGTTGAGGGTAAAGAGCTTCCGCGATTTGAGTTGATACAATCATTGAATGATTAGTACTGAACCACCACGCACGAGAAATTTGACCCAAAAAAAACGACCTATTCAGGTCGTTTTTTTGTTCTATATTTACGGTTTAGATAGATATGTAGTTAGTTATTTAAAAATGCAATTAATGCTTTATTGAACTCTTCACTATGAGTCACATTGATACCATGTGGACCGCCTTCAATGACATGTAATCTACTGTCTGCAATCATATCATGAGAGCGTTCACCACTTGCCTCGATTGGTACGATTTGATCCGCATCGCCATGTATGACCAAGGTTGGTACATCAAACGCTTTTAAATCATCGCGAAAATCGGTATAGCTAAAGGATTTGACGCAATCAAGTGTCGCTTTGGCAGAAGCAAACGCGGCAATATCACGGTTGTATAAGCGCATGGGCTTGCTGACCAGCAACTTACCATCTTTTGGGGTAAAGAAGTTCTTAGTAAAATCATTTAAAAAGGCAATACGATCATCGCTGACACCATCCAAGAAACCTTGAATATCTGACTCTTCAAGACCGCCATCAGGGTTATCATCTGCCTTAAACAGGTACGGTGGGACAGCAGAGGCCAGTACCGCTTTACTCACACGCTCGGAGCCGTATTTGCCCAGATAACGCGCCACTTCACCGCCGCCCATAGAGAATCCAACGATGGTCGCGTCTTGTAGATCGAGCGCCTCCATCAACCCTTTCAAGTCTTCGGCTAGCGTATCGTAATCATAGCCATTCCATGGTTTAGACGATTGACCAAAACCGCGTCTGTCATAAGTAATGACTTGATAGCCTGCTGCGACTGGCGCAGGTAGCTGTGCTTCCCAAGCGCGACCACTGAGTGGCCAGCCATGGATGAGTATGACAGGTTTGCCTGTACCTTGGGTTTCGTAATAGAGCTCAACTGGTTGGTCGTCTTGTGTTGCAACGGTGATATAGGGCATGATCTGATCCTTTTGGTATTATTGTATTCATATGCTTTTGGAGTGATGCTTAACAGTAAATGCTATTCATAGTCACTATTTTTCGTAATCACTATTTAAAGCTAGTGATCTAGAAGTGGTCATTCACTGATACTGGCATCAGCTTTTAAGTATAGAATTAGTCCAAAACAATTGCTATGACAGGTTGTAAAGTTATAGTAGGGATTGTAAAGCGGTTGTGTAAACTCCAGTTAATCTTGTAGAAATTCTTTTAGGACTTTATAGAAGGCTATAGGTGCATCTAGTGGCACGGCATGACCTGAGTGGGGCAGTACGATTTCACTAGCATTGGGTAATATGTGGGTGATTTTCTGCTGCCATATAGGGTCATAGAGCGTTGATCGACCACCAATGAGACTGACTACTGGGATGGTGACGTTCTCTATACCTGCCCGAAAATCATAAGGTATGGCGAGATACGCTTGCAGGCAGCGCATCTTATGTTGCCATGTCTTATGATCATAAAATGCCAGTTTATGATCATTTTGATGAGTGAGTGCGCGGACGATGGCCTTTGAGCGTGGACGACTGACAGACAGTAAAGAAAACATTTTTTCGACGTTTGTCACTTGGCGTTTAAGAAAAAAAGGCAGATGCGTAAAGCGTTCGACTTGCGCATACGGTAGCGTCATATCAATAATTTCTTGGAAAACCGCAAACATCTCCGTTTGCCGATCACCAAACAATCCACCTTGCCAATCTGGTTGGTTGTGAATCACAGGGCTTTGATCGATGTTCAAATAGCGGCTGATACGGGATGTGCCAAAGTGGGTAAAGTAAGACCACATCACCAATGCCCCCATCGAAATCCCAGCAACGGGTAACGACTCTACGTTACGGTTTATGCAAACATGATCGATGATGGCATCAATATCTTCAGCGTACTGATTGACAAAATCAAACGGCGTCACCTCGATATTTTTTGCGGCACCAAATCCCCGAAAATGCGGCAAGTAAAATTCATATTTACCGATCAATGGCAGTATAAAAGGTAAAAACTCTCGTGCATCCATACCATAAGCATGCATCATCATGACGGGTGTACCGCGTCCAATAACCGATACGGGGAGCGCTGTACCATCTGTTGCTTTGATAGTGATTGTCTGTAATTGATAAGGAGCGGGCAAAGTTATGAGGTTCTTTTTCATAGAGGGATCACTTTGGGTTATGAAGTCACCTTTTGATTGGTAGAGACATGTTGATTTGTTAAGACAGATCACTACAAAACAGGCTTTATCGCCGATAAAAGACTGTTATATTAAACAGTCATCTGACCATAGCACAAAATTTGGCGGGTGGTAAAAGCAGTAGCAATAACTGAAAAGGATAGAAGGGCATGGGCAAATCGATATTATCATTATTGGATAGTAGCTTGTATCCACAAGTCTGGGAGCAGCAGACCTTTACCAGTCCACAAGCACTTTTATTGTCGATGTTAAATAATGAGGTCACGGTTGATGCCAGCGCCTTTACCAAGCAGCTACTGGCGAATAATATTTATAAAGAATGGATTAACACCACGGTATTTGGGCGTTATCTACATCGTAATTTCACCGCCTTTTATCAGCAGACAGAAGACAGTTTTAATATAGATATGCCTTCGTTGTTCCGTCAGGAGCTAATGCGCCATACGCAGTATTTGCCGCTCACACAGGTGCTTTTTTTTGCAGGAGATATGCCAAAAAGTGTGCGACAGACCAAACTGCTTACCACTACTGTCAATCCAGCCACTGCGATCGTCAATGCTCAGAAATCATCCAAGACATCAGTTACCAATGCCTCCAGAGTAGTGATTAACCAAATTACCATCACGGGTAAGCAAGTATTGGGGTTTGCGATACGTCACCACAAACGCACGAGCGAGCGGCTGCGCAATGAAGTGTTGATTATGGACTTTCAGGACCTGCGTCTGGTCAATGAGATAACGATTGAAGACATAAAAAAAAGCAATATAGAGGGCTCTATATTGCTTCGGTCGTATGAGTTACGCTAATAAGTATATCGAGGAGCTAGACCCGTCTTAACTGTCTTGCTTGGCAACGGTTAAGCCATTGTAGGTTTGGGCCACTGGCATGACTTCTAAGCGATTGACATTAATATGCGCAGGCGACTCAATCAGCCACAGCAAAATATCGCCAATATCTTCACCCGTCATGGTCTTAAAACCATCATAGACCTTTGCCGCTTTGTCATCATCACCGTGATAGCGTACGTTTGAAAACTCAGTACCCGCAACCACTCCTGGCTCAAGATTGGTCACACGCACTTGCGTACCAAGCAGATCGGCACGTAAGTTTAGGCTGAATTGTTTTACAAATGCTTTGGTCGCGCCGTATACATTGCCACCATAATAAGGCCAACTGCCGGCAATAGAGCCGACATTAATGATATAACCACTATCGCGCGCAACCATCGCTGGTAGGACGGCATGAGTCAGCGCCATCAAACCCTTGATATTGGTGTCATTCATGCGCATCCAGTCATCAAGACTGGCTTTGTGTGCAGGCTCTGTACCGAGAGCGAGTCCGGCGTTATTTACGAGCACATCGATTTTCTTGAAACCATCAGGCAGATCAGCAAGGATTTGCGGGATAGAGTCAGTTTCACTCACATCCATAACCACAGGCAAAAACGCATCGCCTAGGGTATCTGCCAAAGCATTTAGTTTATCAAGGCGTCTAGCACAACCAATCACGCGATGACCGTTTGCAACCAAACGCTCTGCTAGCGCTTTACCAAATCCGGCACTAGCACCAGTAATTAATACATTCATGATCTATCCTCTACCTATTCTTGATAGCCTAAAGCGCGTGTGATAACGAGTCATCAGCGATACGACTGTCTACCAAAACTACCGTTTACTAAAATTATTGTCTGCCAAAAATCTTGTCGCCCGCATCACCCAAACCTGGAATGATATAACCATGCTCATCTAAATGGCTATCGAGAGCAGCGGTGAAGATCTGCACATCAGGATGCGCGTCATTGACCAAGCGCACACCTTCAGGCGCGGCGACCAAAACCAAAGCCTTGATGTTTTTGCAGCCGTGCTTTTTAAGCATATCAATGGTCGCCACCATCGAGCCGCCAGTAGCGAGCATCGGATCGACAATCAATGCAGGGCGTTTGTCCATGTGGCTGACGAACTTCTCAAAGAAAGGCACAGGCTGCAGAGTCTCTTCGTCACGTTGTAGACCGACGACCGAGATTTTCGCGGTTGGAATCAGGTCGAGCACCCCATCAAGCATGCCAATACCTGCACGCAAAATCGGCACGATAGTCGCTGTCTTACCAATGATTTGCTCACCCGTGATTTCGCCACACCATCCTGCCATCGGGAAGGTCTCAATCTCAAAATCGCGACTTGCTTCATACGCCATCAAGCGCGCAAGTTCTTTGGTCAATGTGCGAAACTTATAAGTGCTACAGTCTTTTTCACGCATGAGACTGAGTTTATGACGGACTAGTGGATGATCGATGACGGTAATGCTTAAGTCGTTATTTAGCTCGCTCATAAAGTCTCTCTTATCTATCAAGTTTGGCTATCAGCCTTCATATCTATTTTAGGTTTCGATTTCGAATTTTAATCGTATGCTATGATAACAAAAAAACTGCTTTTCTAATGAAGAATGTTATGACCAATAAAACTTATAAGACTAGGGCGTGTTGAACATTCGACCATGGCACTGACAGAGACTATTTTTTAGGCGATTTGCAGATAAAAATGGTAAGTTTAGTCATTCTAAGCGTCTATTTTTATCAATAAAGCGGCAAAAAATAGTCCTGTCCCTGTTCTTGTAGTTAGGGCTGATGCTAAAATCGCCCTAGTCGTTGCGACTGTTTAAATAAAATCAGCTAACCAATGCAATAAGCATTACCTGCAATTTTCACTTAGACTAGAACTATTTTAGCTATCAGCAGTGCGCATTTGTGAATGTTCAACACGTCCTAAAGCAGTGATAATAAATTTACGAATACGGTTGATGCGAAGGAGAACATAAGGATGGAAGCAACTACTACCGAAATAGAAACCCACCCTTTTGAACCCGTCCTGCCACCGAACGCTACACTAATGATGATGGGTACCTTTCCGCCAACCTCTGATAAATGGGCAATGCAGTTTCATTATCCGAACTTCTATAATGATATGTGGCGTATCTATGGCGGCGCGTTCTTCGATGATGTGAACTACTTTAGAGTCGGGGACGAAAAGCACTTTGACCCTAAGCGTATCCGCGACTTTTTGTTTGAGCGCGGCATCGCCTCTATGTCCCACGGTCAGACAGGCCATTCGTGAGACCGGAAATGCGTCTGATAAGAATTTAACGGTCGTGACCCCAGTGGATTTAGATACTATTTTGCCGAAGGTTCCTAAGTTAGAAGCCCTATTTACCACAGGAGGTAAGGCAACTGAGGTGCTGCTGAATTTATTAAATGATCCGCCTATTAAGTCAAAGCAGCCCAAGACCAATCAAAGTATCGACTATCCGTACCAATGGCATAATCAAAGCACCAAAGCACAAGCACCAGAGTTGACTCTATATAGACTGCCTTCTACGTCGCGCGCTTATCCACTAGCACTAGATAAAAAGGTAGCTGCTTATAAAGCCTTCTTTGAAAAGATGGGTAAGCTATAACTCATATAGAAGGGAAGCGAGTAGGGTGTGGTTNATGNAGCGTAATCCATCATTGAATGCCAATACTGAGGGTANGTTANCCTTAAAACACTGATAAATAAGCAGTAAACCGGGTATCTAAAATTTATTTAAAATAAACCCAAATTTAAGCTTGACGGCCAAACTAAACTGCGTATAATACGCCCCTATCGGAACGAGGAGCNGCACTGATACTTAGCAAGTTAAGCAATTAACGGTTAGGTTAGCAGCTAGCAAGTTTGATAAGAAGTTCAAATCTTTTAAGATAAAAACTTCAAATTAAATAAAAAATACTTCTTGACTTCCAAAACAAACCGTCTATAATACGCACCTCATTAAGGGANAGGGCGAGATACAGACTAAATAGTTTAGTCAAATCAAACTCTTAACTTACTGAAACAAATTATAAAAAAGCTTGACAAACATAATTAACATGATATGATAGTCAGCTCGCTAATAACAATAAGCACATTGCTGAGTTATTAGTTATATAACTCTTTAACTGGACGACAGTGAAGAGACACTATTTAAAATCAGAACTAAAGAACAACTTGTGT
>FUFK010062637.1_pt1 | contig 15879 bp, 34 predicted proteins | sample 1021851 | NCBI WGS metagenome assembly FUFK01 (sample SAMEA51879418, study PRJEB19060) | metagenome | reverse complement strand
TACCCTCAGGGTGCCTCATTAATGGTTCAGCGCATTTAGTAATTGTTAAATGTNTTTTGCCATATCGTTTAGTATATTCATTACCTAAAGCTAACATATGTTCGTATAACCAATAGTAATGATGTGTATTTNCTCGAACCCAAATACTTGACGGATGATTTAAATGTGCAGTCTTGTAAGGGACATTTTCATTTCCATAATATCTATGTGCAGTGCAAAGCATCTGGGCTGATTCTAAAATCATTTTTACTTTATGCTTATCGTACACATAACTAGCCGCCAAGTGTGGGTCTTCGTGTAAATAAAATATATTCATAATTGTTTTTTAAGATTTTCAATTCTTTTTTTTATGAATCCAGCTTTTTCGTATTCTTCGTCATCCTCGTATTTTTTCATTACTACTTCAAGNTGTTTTATTTCGTCCCATATAATTTGTTGTTCAAGGGGAACATTAAAATACGCAATATCGGGTTTATTATCCTTAGCTTCCTGTTGTCGTATGACATCAAGTCCATAAGTAGCTGTTTCAGGATTAATAAATTCATTATATAAATCTGTTTTAATTTTATTATATAAAGCTCTATATTGCTCTTCATTCATATTTATATTATCCATATTCTTACGTATTTAGTTTGTTTTTATAGTATCAAACTCTTGTTTTTCTTGTTGATTTCTTATTTCACCGCTAGCAAAATCTGTATATGCCATGTCATCAGAATATTTCTTAATAACATCTCTAGGCTCTAAGCAAAATACTTTTTTGTCTGTATATTGGTCGTAACAATATATTAACGGGTCAGTATCATCTGTAAATAGTATATAAGTATATTGATGGTCTATCTGGTCAGGGCTATTGTATAAATAACAACTGCTATAGTACATATCGTGTACTAGCTTTGCTGCCATTGCAGAGTTATCTTGTCTAATATTAGCTAATACCCAGTTTGCTAATTGTACGCCTTGCCANTCTGGATAACCATCATGGTGTAAGTACATATTAACTTTGCTGTATTCCTGCATTGAATGCGGAGTGATGTCCATCATTCTTTCCGTAAAGTCTTCGTAGTGTCTTCTGTCCACTACCATTGTCATATTTCTAGTTGCCATATTATTCGTCTTCAGTATATTCTCCGCCGTCAGATTCCATTTCGTCTACTTTATCTGCGTGTAAATCTTCGTATATATCATTCCAAGTTTCTTCTAATAAAATATTGAAATCATATTCCATATCGTCCCAGATGTGACTATCAACCCATACGTTACAGCCTTCCATTAAATTTTCAAGAACTCTTTCAGACCAAGATTCATGGTCTTCATAATAGTATACGTCGTTAGCAAAATCTGATGTTCCGTTGTGTTCATGTGTACAAACATATACATCATAGCTATCTGCAGTAGACTCAGAGTATACTAACAGTCTTTCGTGCCCTCTAGCCCAATCGCTAGTGGTATCTAGTTCGCCTCCGTGATTATGGAGGATATATTCAAGAATCCAAGGCCCATCAGGCTCTTGAATTATGCCGTCATCTTCTAAAGCTTGAACGACATCATCGTAGTTAAATTTATCCATAATTTTTAATTAATTTAAGTATGTATTTATATATTTTTTTTTCTTTTTTTTTAAAGTTTAAAGCGCTGATATGCAACTCTTTAGGTACAAATTTAGTTGCTAACCCATTATCAAGGTCAAATTGGTCAGCTCTAATTTCATTAACTAATGTTTGTATTTTAGAGTAAATTTTATCGTGTGCTTTATTTTTTAAATTACTATTTTTTTTCATACAATTATATTATCCAGATTATTTCGTATTTAGTCTGTGTCCATATACGTATGTAGCTTACCGTTATTAGTTGTCATCCACTCACAATTACTAAGTGAATGTCCCATGTCTATTATGAAGTCTTCAAAGTCTTCATATACTTTACCTTCTATGTTGTATCGATAAACCTTACCGTTTTCAAAATCTAGTATAAATAAATATTTCATAATTTTAATTTAGAAGACATGGCAGGAGTCGAACCTGCGTAAGAGTTCTTATACGATAGCGTGTGTCTTAACTGTTCCAGCATACATTAGTGTTATCTCTTTAATACCATATCATGCCTATATAAAAGGTGAGGCGGACAGGACTGGAATGTAGAGCAGCGCTCGCTCTATTATCTGTTTATCCTGTCTTTCTCCTCGGGTCACTCATAGTGGTAAGTATACTACTTACGTGAAGCTGCACAGCCACTAGCGGTGTGCCTCCGGATTCCAACCTTAAACCTCACCTGTATGAAAAAGTTAGTGTGACTTTAATCTCCTATTTCTTTTTCACCATTTCTTCTCCGTTTTGCCACTCACCACATTCTTGACATGATGAATCACATATTACATATTGATGGTATACTAATTCTGTACTACCACAAAATTTACATTTATCCATTATCTCTTTTTTATTTTCTTCGCCAAGCCTTGTGCACGCTAGCACTTACTTCGGGTGACACAATTTGTACTTCGAGTACTTGCTTATTAGCTATTATAGGTACATAGCTGTATCGTTGTGTGGTACTACACTCGACACACGTATTATAACCTAGTGCTACTCGACCCGGCGGAATTATATTTTTACATTTACATTTCATACAATTATATTATCTATTGTATTTCGTGTTTAGCTTGTGAACTACAGATTTACGGATATGATGTATAGCATCGACAAAATCGTCGTTGTCTAATTCATCTACAATTGTATCATCTACCGCCCAAGCTATATTATGCTCTAAATGTTCTGATAATACATCTACTACGCAATCTGCAATGTGTTCTAGTTCTTTCATTTTACTCATAATCTTTTACTATTTTTAATCCTAATTCTTTTGCAACNTAGTTNATATGTTTCTGAGTTGTAACACTCCACCAACCGTGTTGTATTAAATTTGGNTATTCNATTGTTGCGACATTTGTAGAGTAAGAATATATTTCATNACCTACTTGTCTTAANTTTTCTTTATATCTATCAAATTTTCTCATTTNATAAATGCTTTATGTGCGTTATACTTTGCATATTCGGCAACGCTGTTTCTAAATTGCCATTCTCTTTTACGATATTCGTAATCAGTACACCATTTTCTCATTGCTTTTGTTTCGGTGCACGGCCAATACTTAGCTTCAAAGGCATCAATTTGTTTAAGCTTTTCACTGATTAAACCTTTAGCTTCAAATTTTTTCCATTTAGTATCTTTAAATTTCTTCATATTCTTAATCTTTAGTGCGTGCTGAGGATTCGAACCTCATTACCCTGCATCAGAACATATTGCACCCGTTTACACAGTTTGTGTACGCTGCCTCGACTTACATTAGAGTTCTTGTTGATATTTACCATAACACGCAAGAGGACTGGGATTCCGGCTTACCGATTTAGTGCGCTCCTCTATTTTATTCTTTTTCAATAATTTTTTCACCGTATAAAAATGTATCATACTCATATTTCCAAGTAGATAAATCAGTATATCTAAATATTTGTTTTATTTCTTCAATATTTAAATCCCACCACCATAACTTACTCATTAAGTTATATTTTAGCATTTTAGCACCGTTATATTCCTGTGCATTTTTTCTTANTGCAGCTTTTATTTCAGGCACCAATTTATCGTATAAAGTTTTTTGTTTTTTCATTTTATTAATTTATTATATTATCCAGTCCTATTCGTATTTAGTTNGTNTACGTCCATTTCTTATTATAAGCATAGCTTTTACCTTTTCTAAAAGTACTTTTTTGTGGTACTTTATATCTTCTATTACCCATACCTTTGCAAGGACCGTGTACTTTCACTATTTCATAGTGGTCGTGAGTTTGTTTTTTCTGTTTATTAGCTACATACTCTAAAAGCTCTTTCATGTTATTTACTTTATTTAATTTCATAAGCACTATATTTATCTGACTCGTAGTCATAGTTTTTATTGTTAATTAATTTAATTAAATCTTTTTTGTTATGAATATGGTAGTTAGAAAAAACCTTATTGTCTTTTTTAATTACTAAGTCATAGATTTTATATTCTTTTGAATAGTATATGTGGTAAGATAAATTCATATTTTAATTTTTAAATTCACTTATATTATCCTCTGNGTTTCGTATTAAGTTTGTAACTCAAATAACCTTAGTATTGATTCACCGAGCTTCAAATCCTCATATTTTAAATCATCACCATATTCGCATAGGAAATCATCTAATGATACCATAGCTAAACCACCGTATTTTATATTCATTGAGATTATATAGTTTTTTGCAATCTCATGGTATATACTTTCGTTATTTACTAAAGAGTTATTAAATTTCTTTGCATACTCTTCGTCTTGGGTATACCACCCATCTATACTTAATTTTATATATTTTTTTTCCATTTTTTAAATATTATCAAAGTGAGTTTGTACTTGAATTTCTAAATATTCATAATCAAATAATTCTTTTACTGAAAAATCTTTTAGTCGTATAACTTTATATACACTGTTTCCATAGTTTTCATATAAGTCCACTATATTAGATATTATATCTTGTTTTTCGTCGTCACTAATATTGAAGTATTCAACTTCAGAATAGTCTTGAATGACTTCATTATATAAGTCTTCTCTGTCTTTATAGTATTTTTCCATTATTCAAATTTATTTGCTAATTTTCTTATTCCCTCTTTGTCTTCTTCATCCAGTAATGGATTTTGGTGAGCAAAGTATTTTAGTATATGTTGTACCGATATACAATCAATTTCTGATAATTCTATATTTCTCATTATAATTCTTTTAATAGTTCCTCTAATAACTCTACACTAGTATATTTCAATTTAGTATCAAACCAGTCTTGATTTACTATATTATTATCTAATACATAGTCAAATATAATATTTTCATTATTTATATTTTCCTCTGTTCCCCAATACTCTAAGTCAGTATGGTTTTCGATTTCTTTATTTATTAAGTATTTTATATTCATATTTTTAATTTATTATATTATCNTTTACTCTACGTATTTAGTTTGTATAAAAGTAGTTACTTTGTTTAATAGTATAAAAAGAGAATATGGTATTATACTAAGTCTCGTAGTAAGTATAGTTAAAAATAGTGACATTTACTACATAATATAGAATAATAAGTACCTAACGTCACACTATTTACCTACTGACAATACGTCACGTTAATAACTTTATATGACAATACGTCATACGGTGAGAATTCCGGCGCGATTTTTGCTGTACATGCTATACATTAAAAACTTTGTATTCTCTTTATACCGCATCCACCGAATGCTATACATTTGCTATACACCGAAACCCTCCGGTGCCGAGTGATGCTTTCCGCATATCTTGCCTTTGGGTCTCAGCTCTTAACGTCACTTTATACCTCGCTTATAGATCTTTTCAGATGATCCCTGTCTTTGCAGGCTATAGCTTCAAATCTCGTTCGTAGTTAAGATTAATCGCAGATTGCGCAAGCAATATGAACATCTGCTATTTGTCCAGTCACTAGCAAGAATATCATATATCCTATTCCAGTGAACGCCATAGCTCCCAGGGTAAACGCCCATGAGAGCAGGACGTAGTGAGTAAACCTTCTCATTTAGCTAGGTCTACTCTTTCGATTACACATTCTCTAGTATTAGATGGCATGTCAGTCGATTGAGACCAGTAGCCTCGCTTGAGCCAGCATGGCATAATGTTTAGTTTAGGTAACATTATTTTTAATACTTCATCATGATTGTAAGTAATTCTTTGATTCTTATTATTTACAAATGTTATGATTTGATTTCTACCTAGCCAAGACTTTCTTACTACAAAGTTCTTTCTAGTTATTGGTGGAAAGATTTCTTTTAATTCTTTCTTACTTAATTTAGCTATTGCTTTATTTAATTGAGTATTTTTCATTTTTATTAAATTATATTTATTTACTTTATTATCCATTAGAGAACGTATTTACTTTGTAAGATTATTAATGTAATCTTTATCAACATTAAATACCTCATCTAATACTTCGACTATTTCTTCATGAGATAATTCAGGCTTGGACTGAATCATGTCGATTCTCATTTCTTCTCTCAAGCTATTTAAATCTATATTCATAATTTTTAAATTCACTTATATTATCCAAAGTACCACGTGTTAAGTCCGTTTTGCTATACGCCATGGGCCGCTACGGATAGCCGAGCGCGGGCAGCCAGACGCGGATAACCAGGCCAGGCCGCCGGCAAAAGCCAAAAACTTTGCGGCAAACCGGCTAAAACAGGCCCCGGTGGGGTAAAAATAAACGTTTTTGTTATACAAGGTAAACACGTATATTAATGGACAACCCATAACTTCTATATTTCTTACAATATTTTTATGTGACATAAGCTATATTAATATAATTAGTAACAGGCTAGTGTCATGCTATTAATAATTTTATTTTTTAAGTGATAATATTTATATGGCACAAAAACTAAGTAAAAAAGCAAAAGCCGCTAAGCTAAAGCGAGACAAAAAGTATGCAATGACTGCTAATCGTAGAAGAAAAAAAGCGGAAAATCAAAGAAAAAGACGTGCAGCTAAGAAAAAAGGTGTAAATTTGAAGGGAAAAGACTATGATCATAAAACAGGTAGGTTTACAACCGTAAAAAAGAACAGGGGTAACAGAGGAAAAGGCACTAAAAAGGAATAATATGGCAGTACCAACTACAGGCACATTATCTATGCAAGATATTGCACAAGAAAGATTAAACAGTACCTACGGTAGTGGTAATGTAACAGGGCCTATATCTATGTATAACTTAGTAAATGGGGGAAATACAGGTGGAGCAGTTACTTCTGGTAATACATATCCAGCTGTTAATACAGGTTGTTTACCAAACCCGGCCAGTAGAAACGCTTATGTTCAGTTTATACAACTTAGAAAATTTACAAATAATGTAGCGGGCACATTACATACATTTTATATAGATCCTTCTGAGGCTACTAGCCCTGGTGCCTTAGTAAACGGCGATAAGTTATATACCGATGCTAATCTAACAACTGTAGTGTCAGCTCATAATGGCAGTGGAAATTATTATTTACAACAACATTTTGATGCCGCGGGTAATGTAATTATACCAGCTGAGTTATCTGCTTGTAATGGATCACAAGATTTTTCAAATTATCCACCTACTTCAGATTGGGGAGTACAAATAAGTTCGAGCGGCACTATAACTATACTTGCTTGCTCTTGTGTGGAGTGTTAATTAAAAAAATATATTATGCCAGTAGCAACACCTTATAGAATGACAGATTTTTACGGTTATGACCAGGATTGTTCAACGTTAACAAGTTTTACATCTGCATTGGCAGAATCAGGATTAGAAGGGTGCAACGAAACATTGAATCAAACTTATTATCACGACGGCTCAGGAGCAAGGCCTGTGGCTAACGATACTGTTTATACAGATTCAGCAGGAACAACGACTATTTCTAATGGTGTTTATAGATTAGATAATAATACTAAATTTTCAGTATTTGGAGGATCAGGCGTTGTTGCTACTATAGATACTTGTTAATTAAAATAATTCACAACCATGTAATTATATAAATATAATAAAACCAAAACCATGACATTTTATTACAAAACCTATTCCTGGGCGAACAATAGTAACCAAGGAATATCCGAAGAAACCAAAAAAACTTGGGAATTTTTCGCAGACAAAAAGAACTGGAGAATTGTACAACTACCAAATGGCTATTACCAAACTGAATGCCAAAGCTTAAATGCTGATGGCGAGCCAAGTGGCGAATGGACAGATATAACCAGAAGAGAAACCATTGAATCCGCAGAAAATGCAATCGATGCAAGTATCGAACATTACAATAAAAGATTAGAGTTTTCTAAAGGACCTAAAGTTGTAAAAACATTTAAGTAACCACTTTAATAAATTTAATTAAATGGAATATAATAATCCGAGTGAGATAGTTAAGAATCTGTCTTTCGGGACAGAAGCTAAAGAAAAGATAATGCACGGGGTTGATAAACTTGCTAACGCAGTGAAGTCAACCTTAGGTGCTTCAGGTAAATGCGTCATATATGAAGATGCATTAGGTAAACCGGTGATTACAAAAGACGGTGTAACGGTAGCTGAATCCGTAGTCTTATATGATCCGGTTGAAAATATAGGTGCAACTTTAATAAAAGAAGCAGCTAGAAATACAGTGAAAGAAGCAGGCGACGGTACTACTACAGCTACTGTGCTTGCTCAATCACTATTGCATTTAGCAAACGAAAAAAAATATGCTCAAAGTGTAAGACCTATTAAAGAAGGTATAACGTCTGCTACTAATAAAGTAATTAAGTATTTAGACAATAAAGCTATAAAAGTAACTAAAAAAATGTTACATAATGTAAGTACTATTAGCTGTAATAATGATAAAGAGCTAGGTGCTATAATAGCAGAAGCATATTCAAAAGTTGGTAAAGACGGTGTTGTTCTTATGGAAGAATCAGATACACACGAAACGCATGTAGTATTTGTTGAAGGAACAAGGATAAGCTGCGGACTGACATCACCATATCTTGCAACTAATAAAGATAAAGGTAAAGCTGAGTTACATAATCCTTATGTATTAATAGTTTCATCACCTATATCTAATATTCGTAAAATACAAAAAGTATTAGAGTTTGTTATAAAACAAAAAAGAAGTTTATTAATTGTTGCAAACGTAGAACAGCAGCCAAAAGCAGCTTTATTAGCAAATAAAGTTAAAGGTAATATAAAAGTAAATATTATAGATTTACCTGGCTTTGGCCCAACTAAACAAGAAACAATTGAAGACTTAGCTATATTAACAGGTGCTACGGTTATAAACGAAGAACTTGGTGATGATTTAGATTTAATTGAACCAAATGTTTTAGGTGAATGTAAAAAATCTATTACCGATGATACTAATACTGTTTTACAAACAACTAATCAAAATACAATATTGCAAGAACGTATAGATATAGTTGAAAATAAAGTTGCTGAAGAAAAAAATCCATACTTTAAGAAGAAGCTACAAGAGCGGTTAGCTATGCTAAACGGTAAAGTAGCGATGATAAAAGTTGGAGCGGACTCAAAAGTTGAAATGAAAGAAAAGAAAGATAGAGTTGAAGACGCTATATATGCAACTAAAGCGGCATTGCAAGAAGGTATTGTTCCAGGCGGAGGTGTTGCGTTGTTAGATGCAGCACATTCTATTGCTCCTGAAAACGAAGGTGAAGAAATATTGTTAAAAGCTATATGCTCTCCTTATGCAGCAATACTTGATAATGCAGCATTAGAACACTATGAGTCTGGTAAACCAGGCGTTGGAATAGATGTTGTAAATAATAAAGAAATAAATATGGTTGAAGCTGGAATCATAGATCCAGTTCTTGTAACTAAAACAGCATTGAAAAATGCAGTTAGTGTTGTGAATACCATATTTTCAGCAGATTGTGTAATTAATAATGTAAGAGTGGTAAATGGAAGCGCTTAGTTATTATGTAATTGTTGAAAAAATAAAAGAGCCGCCTAAAAAAATAGGTGGGTTAGAACTTACGGAAGATCAAAATAAAGACGTAAGGTATTTAAAAGGTAAAGTAGTATCAGCCGGGCCTATGGCAGATATGCTTAAAAAAGATGATATAATTCATTATGACAAGCATGCGGGACATGGCATAGAATTAGATGAACATTTATACTATGTTTTAAAATTAGGCGATATAGTATTGGTTGAATGAGACTAACTGCTACCGACATAAAAGAATTAAATTTATTAAAATACTATAGGCTCATTCGTAAATGGGCCTGTAAAACTTATAGCCTAAGTGATTCAGATCTTGAACTTTTAATATATTTAGATTGTAAAAATAGATTTACACGTAATGAATTTATTGAAGGCACTTATACTTATAGCTGGGATAAAAACCGGTGGGAAAGATTAAGAAAACAAGGTTGGATTGAAGTATGGCGCCACAGAAATAGAACAACTATAAAATATAGTATATACAAAACATCATTTAAATGTAGTCAACTTATATCTCGTATATATAGAATAATGCTTGCTGAAGAGGATTTACCTACCAGTGAGCGCAGCGTATTTTATAATAACAAATCATATACCGATAAAGTTTATAATAAAGCTATAGACGATATGATTAAAGATAAACATAGATAAAAATAAAAATTATGCCAGATCACAACTTCATGGGTGGCGTGGGTAGCAAAGAAATTAATACCCCCGGCCCTTTTAACGCAATGGATTCTCAAAGAATGGGCTTAACAAATTCTTTTAGCCCTAATACTTATTTTCAACCAGCTTCATTTGGACCAACTCAATTTAAACAAGTAGATTTAGAAAGTAAAAGCGTATCTCCACGTAAAGCACGAAGAATTGCTAAAACACAGATGAAACTTCAACAAGCTAAAGATTCTAATAAACAAAATTTTATTGGCCTTAGAGGCGGGAATATGTCAAAATCTGTTAGAATGCAAAAAAGATTAAATAGATTACAAAATAAATAATTATGCCTTATGTAAGTGCAGCTCAACGCAAAGCAGTATGGGCATCTAAAAACGAAAGAAAACAAAAAGCTAAAAGAAAAGCTAAACGTAAAAAAAGAAAATAATTATGTATCATTCATCAAAACCTAAGAAAGCTAAAAAAGCTAAAAAGAAAGCTAAAAAAGCTAAAAAGAAAAAATAATCATGGCTAAGAAACTTACAGCAAAACAATTAATAATAGCTAGGATGGCTAAGCCGTTTAATAAAATTACGGGTGCCGATTTTAAAATGCTAAGAAATAAAAAAGGCAAGAAAAAGAAAAAATAATCATGGCAAGAAAAAATGCTCCTTCAAGAAAAAAATCTCTAGGATATTATGCTAAGGTAAAAAAAGGTAAAGGTAAAGGTAAAAAAGCCGGTGGCGGTATGACTGCTAAAGGCGTTGCTAAATATAGAAGAGATAACCCTGGAAGTAAACTAAAAACAGCAGTAACGACACCACCTTCTAAATTAAAGAAAGGTAGTAAAGCATATAAAAGAAGAAAAGCATTTTGTGCTAGATCTCGTAGCTGGAAAAGCGAAAGAGGTAAAGCTGCCAGAAGAAAATGGAATTGTTAATATGAAATCAAGAGGACTAGGAGATAGTATACATAAATTTACTACAGCAACCGGTATAAAAACAGTGGTAGACAAAGTATCTGAAGGTTTAAATATACCTTGCGGTTGTGAAGGCAGAAGACAAGCTTTAAATAATTTAGTGCCTTATAATAAAGAATTTAAATTAAAAAAATAATGAGTGTATTTGGTAAAAATTCAGGAGCATTACTAGCAAAAGTAAATCCTAATATAAACGACCCGAAAAAAGAAGATCCACCTGTACAAGCAATGAATGCAAAACAAGTGGCAAACGCATTAAGCCTTTCCGGAACAGAAGAGCCACCAAAAGTTGGTATTAAAAACATTAAGATAGAAGATCCCGCGTATTCTTCAAACTATGAATTAGCTGGAATGGATTTAGAAAGTTTATCTAAAGTACCTCCAGCTGTTTTAATACAAAATTACGAAGCTAGTACTGGCAAAAAATTTTCAAAAGAATATCCAAGAATTAGTAAAGATCCTGAACAAATAGCTCAAAAGTTTTTGCTGGAAAAAATAGGTCCATTTAATCCAGGAGCGGCCTTTGTTAGAGATAAAGGGGGATTTATGAATATGGACGAACAAGATTTTACTGATTTTGTAAATGTAGAAATAAGAAATAAATTTGGTAAAGCAGGGTTAACCGAGGGGGAAGATCCTGAAGGAGATTTAGGATTTTTAGCAAGTCAAGGAATATTTCTTAAAGGCAGCGACATGAATAATGAAAATATTGATCAAATTTTATATAGAATTGATAGAAGAGACGAAGAAAGATTTGGAGATAACACATTTACAGGTGAAGGAAAATATAAGGGCGTTAGAGATATAATAACAAGACCACTGGATGGTTCGGATTTGAGTAGCTTTAAAACAAAAGACGGAACTTTTTCAATGAGGTCAACCACTGGCGGTAAAAACACACTAGAAAGAGCAAAAAACACAATATCAAATATTGATGAATTTGTACGGCCATACAGAAGGGCTTATCAGTTTTTATATAAAGACCAATATAACAGGGAACAACCTGTAATACCTAGATAAAATTAAATATAAATAAAATTAAATATGAATAAAATTATAGTAAGTTTTGTACTTATTGTTGTTGTTTTAGTTTCTTACGAAATTGGCAAAACACAAGGTATAGAACAAAGATCAGAAGAAATACATAATAAAGCAAATCAATTATTTAACGATTGGCTACATCAAGAATCTCCCTATACAAAAACAGAAATTAAAAATTTAATATCTTAATGAGTAAAAACAAAAAACCATTTGCAGAAAGCACTGTAGGTAAACTTTTATTTGGTGCAGCTTCAATAGTAAACCCAACATTAGGAAATGTACTTAAAGGAGTAACGTCACCTGCAGAAGCTATAGCTGCAATAGGAAAATCAGATGTTAGTAATGACGATAAAATAAAATTACAACAATTAATATACGAGCAGCAAAATAAAGAAATGGAAGCTATTACATCAAGATGGGATGCGGATTCTGCATCAGACTCTTGGCTTTCAAAAAATGTACGCCCTATGGTTTTAATATGGTGTATTGTGGTATTTTCTTTTGCTGGTATATTAGATAGTGTTGAAACTATACCTTTTGTAATACATGATAACTGGAATGATACTTTTGAAAAAGTTATGATGGCTGTTATTCTAGCATATTTCGGTGGAAGGAGTGGAGAAAAGGTTACAAGTATATTTAAAAAATAAAACTTAATGGCAAAAATTAGTACTTATAATTTTGATAGCACCGTACACAAAACTGATAAAGTTATAGGTACAGATTCTTCAGGGGGTACTAAAAACTATAGTTTAGAAATTATAGGAGATTTTTTTAAAGATACAAATACAGCAAGCGGTGGTCCACAATTAACATTTAAATATGACACATCTATAGGCCAAGCTTCAGGTTATTTAGATAGCCCAAGTGTTACAAATTTAGAAACTGCTAGCACTAGAACAATAAGAATTAGTGTATTTACATTTGGTGATCCTAATAATACAAAAGCAGATTTTATACAAGCGTTATTAAATAAAGATATAATAATAGCAAATGTTGATAACGTTAATAATTTTGGTATATTTAATATAACCAATATTACTACTGATGGTAATTTTAAAACAATAACATTATCAAACCCTATATCATCTAAGGGTAGTTTTATTGATGGTGAAGTTTATGCAATTGCTCCTTCTGGGGGTATAGGCGCAGGTGATTTAACAGGAATTACAACAGGAACAGCTGATCAATTAACTATAACAAGCGGAGACGGTCCCGTCCCAAATTTAAACATAGTAACAGGAACTGTAGCTAGCAATGGCGCAGGTCTTTCTACACAAGCACAAATAAAAAGCTATGTTGATTCACAAATAACAGCACAAGATTTAGATTTTCAAGGCGACTCAGGTGGCGCATTGAGTATAGATTTAGATTCAGAAACATTAACGTTTACAGGAGGCAGCGGTATTGATACTGTAGGATCAGGTAATGCGGTAACTTTTTCTGTAGATAGCACCGTTGTTAGAACTTCGGGCAATCAAAGCATAGCTGGTGTTAAAACTTTTACAGGTGCAGCTACTTTTCAAGATGATGTAAGTATTGAAGGTACTGTTAATATGAATAGCGGTAGCATAACTTTTTTAGCAAATCCTGTAGCTTCTACTGATGCCGCTACTAAAGGTTATGTTGATTCACAATTAACTGCTCAGGACCTTGACTTTCAGGGCGACAGCGGAGGTGCTTTAAACATTGACCTTGACTCTGAAACATTGACTATTACTGGTGGCAGTGGTGTATCTACAGCAGGTAGCGGTAATACTATTACTATTAATGTAGATCATGACGCAATAACTAATTTTGTAGCTAACGAGCATATTGATCATAGTACTGTAACATTAACTGCAGGAACAGGTTTATCAGGTGGTGGTGATATAACAGCTAATAGAACATTTAATTTAGCAAATACATCTGTAACGGCTGGTTCATACGGTAGCGCAACAGCAATACCAACATTTACTGTAGATGCGCAAGGTAGATTAACAGCTGCTGGTACTGCATCTATATCTACATCGTTTACAATATCAGATGGTTCAAGTACTGATTTAGTTAATACAAGTGAAACATTATCTTTTGTAGGTACTACAAACGAAATAGAAACTGCAGTAACAAACAATCAAGTACAAATAGGTATTGTAACTAATCCAACATTAACTGGTAATACAACAGTAACAGGTGATTTATTAATTAACACAACAGGCGGTTATTTTCAAGTAGATGTTTCAGATAATTCTGTAAAACATGCTGATAATACAAAAGCAAGATTTGGCACTGGTAATGATTTAGAAATTTATCATGATGGAACAAATAGTGTTATAAATAATACCAATGGTGATTTACAATTATATAATAATGCAGATGATAAAGATATAGTATTTTTATCAGATAATGGTTCAGGGGGAACTGCTGAATATTTTAGGTTAGATGGTAGCAATACAAATATGGTTGCGTCTAAAACTATTTTATTTTCTGATAATGTAAAAGCTAGTTTTGGTAATTCTGAAGATTTAAGAATCGTACATAATGGAACAAATACAGAATTCAACAACTACAACGGTGGCGTTAATTTTGTTCAACATCAAGCAGATGGCGATATTATTTTTTATGCTGACGGTGGTTCTGGTTCTGCAACTGAATATTTTAGACTTGATGGGGGCGAAGTTATAACTAAATATTTTAAAAATATAAAATTACTTGACAATGTTAATTTATTAATTGGTTCAGGTACTGATTTGCAGCTATATCATACAGGTAGTATAAGTTATATTAGAAATAACACTGGTAATTTAGAAATAAGAAACCAAACATCAGGAGCTTCAGATCTAATTTTAAAATCAACTACAGCTAATGGCCTTGAAACTTTTATAACATTAGATGGTAGTTTAGGTTATACAACATCTACTCAGCACATTCAAATGACCGATGGTAAAGCATTTTATGCAGGTAGCGGAAATGATTTAGGTATATTTCATGATGGAACAAGCTCAGTAATAGAAAACATTACTGGCCATTTAGATATAAAAAATCTATCTAATGATGCGGATATAAGGTTTAAAAATGACGATGGTAGCGGAGGACTTGCTGAATATTTTAGACTTGATGGTGGTTCAACAAATATTGTCTTTAGTAAAGATTTATTTCTAAATGATAATGTTAATTTAGGTATGGGTAATGGTGGAGATTATGCGCAATTTCACGATGGCACCAATACTTATTTATCAAATGGTACTGGGGATTTTTATATTAGAAACCAAGCAGATGATAAAGATATTATATTTCAAGCCGATGATGGTAGTGGTGGTAATACACCATATATAACGATTGATGGTAGTGCAACACTAACAAAATTTCATAAAAACACAAAGCATACAGATAGTGTAAAAGCTACTTTTGGCGATAGTGCAGACCTTGAAATTTATCACAATTCAAATGACTCTTATATAGCAGATACAGGCACAGGAAGTTTAAAAATACTTGCACAAAATTTTGATTTAAAAAACGCAGCAAATTCAGCTTCAATGGTAAGGGCAATCGATGGCTCACAGGTTGAATTATATTTTGGTGGAAGCAAAAAATTTGAAACCACAGCAGGTGGGGTTGTTATAACAGGAACTATTGATTCTTCAGGTACTATAGTTTCTACAGCAGAAAGGTTTGAAGGTGGTGGTTTAAGTTCATTTAATTTAGAAACTGTTCT
>FUFK010016983.1_pt1 | contig 15883 bp, 13 predicted proteins | sample 1021851 | NCBI WGS metagenome assembly FUFK01 (sample SAMEA51879418, study PRJEB19060) | metagenome | reverse complement strand
ACTAGATCTGGTATTCACAGTCATGTATATGACAAAAATGAAGAAATTGGAGGACTGCTTACTTATGGAATTCCTGAATTTAAGCTAGAAAAATCAGTTGTTAAAAGGCGAAGAAAAGTTCTAGAGGAAATGGGTATTAAATTTCATATGGGAATCGAGATTGGTAAAGATATTAAATTTAAGAAGCTATATGAAAAATATGATGCAGTATTTTTAGGTATGGGAACTTATACATCTCTCGAAGGTGGCTTCAAAGGTGAGAAACTTCCAGGTGTATACAAAGCAATTGATTATTTAATATCCAATACAAAAAAATTACTAAATATGGATTCTGGTAAAGCTGAGTTTATAAATTTTAAAGGTAAAAAAGTTGTTATTTTAGGCGGAGGAGATACCGCAATGGATTGCAATAGAACAGCAATAAGACAAGGAGCTAAATCAGTTACATGTCTATATAGAAGAGATGAAAAAAACATGCCAGGTTCTAGACGAGAAGTTCAAAATGCAAAAGAAGAAGGTGTAGTATTTGATTTTAATATTCAGCCTATTGATATTCTTGGAAACGAAAAAGTTGAAGGTGTTAAAGTTGTTCAGACAGAATTAGGAGAACCAGATCAAAATGGAAGAAGAGTTCCAATCCCTATAAAGGGCTCTGAAAAAATTTATGATGCAGATGTAGTTATTGTTGCGTTTGGTTTTAGAGCCAGTCCTGCCGAGTGGTTTAATGACTTTGATATTCAAACAAGGAAAAATGGCTTAGTTATAGCTGAAGAAGATCAAAAATATAAATTTCAAACCTCTAACGAAAAAGTATTTTCAGGTGGTGATATGGTTAGAGGCTCAGATTTAGTTGTAACAGCAATCTGGGAAGGAAGAGAAGCAGCTAAAAGTATTATAAAATATGTCTCATAATGAACTCAGATTCGTCATTTCTAAAAGCATTAAATAAAGAAAGTCTCCCAACACCTCCCATATGGTATATGCGTCAAGCAGGACGATACATGCCAGAGTACCAAAATGTTAGAAAAAAATTTAAAAATTTTTTAGATATGTGTAAAGAGCCAGATATATGTTGTGAGCTTGCATTACAGCCTATTAATGCATTTGAATTGGATGCTGCAATCCTATTCTCAGATATCTTAACAATCCCTGACTCTTTTGGGCTTGGTGTGGAATTTATAGAAAATGAGGGTCCTGTTTTTAAAAATCCTATTAGTAACAGTACAGATATTAAAAATCTCAATCACTTTGATCCTGAAAGTTTAGATTATGTCTACAAGGCAGTGAATAATATTAAAAGCTCTTTGCCAGAAGAAATACCATTAATTGGATTCTGTGGAAGCCCTTGGACTTTAGCTGCATATTCAATAGAGGGAAGATCATCAAAAGACTTTGAGAAGACATTAGGCTTTTTAGAATCAAATCAAAAAGATGTTCATGATTTATTAACAAAATATACAGACGCATGNTTTTTGTACTTAAGAAAGCAAGTGCAGTCAGGCGCTGATGTGATTCAGATATTTGATTCTTGGGCAAATCTACTAACAAAGGAAGATCTNATTGAATTTTCTTTTAATTATATAAATTCTTTGATCTCAGCTTTAAAGCTTGATCCTATAACAAAAAATATTCCAGTTATTATTTTTGCTCGAAATCCAAAATGTAACATCGAAGAATTAATTAATACTTCTGCTGACTGCATAAGTCTGTTCTGGTCAATGAATGATTTGAATTTTGAGGTAGCTAAAAATAAGGTTGCTATCCAGGGGAACCTTGATCCAAAAATTCTACTTGAAAGTGATGAAACAATAAAAAGGGAGACCTATAAAATTCTTGAAAGATTTAAAGAATATCCTGGTTATATTTTTAATTTGGGACATGGAATAACTCCAGATATTAGTCCCGATAAAATTAAATATTTAACAAATATTGTCAGAGAGTATTAGTTTTCCCACAATCTTATTAAACCCTCTTGAGTGCATGATGCAATAAGCTTCCCATCTCTTGAAAAAATAGAACCTCTTGAGAATCCTCTTGCATTTCTAGTTACAGGACTGTCTATAGAATATAAAAACCATCCATCTAAATCTAATTTTCTGTGGAACCACATCGCGTGATCCAAGCTAGCGTTTTGAAGATTTTTAGTTAGAAAGTTTACACCGACAGAATTGTTGGCTGCGCCTAAAAGTCCCATATCAGATATATACAAAAGAAAGGCTTGTTGAATTACTTGATCCTTAGGGAGAGAGCCATCTGTTTTAATCCAAGTATTTTTATATGGTGGCATTCTCTCTGGTTTAAAGTAGTTTTGGGGCTCAACTGGCCGCATCTCAATTTCCCTTTGTTTTATAAACATTGGCATATCTTCTTTTTTCATATTAAGTTCTTTAAGNATTTCTTCTCTGATTTCTTGCTCGCTTTTAAGTGATTCTGGCTCAGGAACATCTGGCATTTCAATTTGATGCTCAAGTCCTTTTTCTCTTTTTTGAAATGATATAGAGCAATTAAATATGACTTCACCTTCTTGAATAGCTTTAACNCTTCTAGTAGTGAAGCTTTTTCCATCTCTTATTCGGTCAACCGTAAAAGTAATGGATTTATCCATATCTCCAGGTCTTAAAAAATAAGAATGATATGAATGAGCAAAATGCTCTACNTCAATAGTTTTATATGCTGCTATTAAAGTCTGTGCCATTACTTGGCCACCAAATATTCTCTTGTAACCTACATTTTTTCCATTCCAAGAAAATATATCCCTATCTATTTTTTCAAGCTCAAATAACTCTAAAGATTTTTTCAGTACTGATTTTTTATTCATAAGATTTAGGTTGCGCTCAGACCTCCATCTATTAACAATTCCGTCCCTGTTATAAAAGATGATTCATCAGATGCAAGAAAAACGGCTGCATTAGCAATGTCTTTAGGTTCAGCAAGTTTTCTTATTGGAATCTGCTGGATAAGCTTCTGTTCAATGTTTCTCTCAGGAGCAGCATCAATCATGGTTTGCACCATTGCAGTTCTAGTAAATACTGGATGGATGGAATTACATCTAACTAGATTAGTAGTTTTAGCACAGTGAAGTGCTATTGATTTTGATAAATGTCTAACTGCAGCTTTAGAGGAGTTATATGCAGATGTATTATGTGAGGCAACAATACCAGACATTGAGGAAATATTTATAATTGAGCCATCTCCAGAGTCTCTCATTAGTTCAATGGCATGTTTGCAACCAAGAAATACTGAATCTAAATTTACACTATGCACTAATTTCCATGTTTCGATATCGGTAGATTCAATATCACCACCATTACCAATACCTGCATTATTAACTAATATGTTTAGAGATCCGGCTTCATTTTTAATAAATTCAATTGCAGATATCCAGTCTTCAGACTTGGTCACATCCAAATTAATGCCTTGGCAAGATAGTTCGTTACATGTTTTTTTTAATTCGCTCTCATTAATATCACTAATAAATACAACTGCACCCTCTTCAATCATTGAATTAGCCATTTCTTTACCCAAACCCTGGGCTGCACCTGTAATGAGTGCTACTTTTCCTTTAAGTCTTTCTGTCATAATAAATATATAATCAATTTAAGGTCACATCTTACATTGTTTGTAAAAAAACTAGAACTTTAATCTATCAAAAGGTAGGATATGCAGTCCTGAACGTATTAAAAAAAGAAATGACAATAAACAAAGAAATTGATTTACCAAATAAACCTGATAATAAAATCAGTGTTGCTGATGTTTTTAATATTGATTCAAAGCTCACAGTTAAAGGTTTTGCAAAAAAAACAGCGTGGGTTCCAGAGATTGATAGCTCCTATGTATTTGATAAAGAGACAACTCTATCTATTTTGGCTGGATTTGAGCATAACAGAAGAGTAATGATTCAAGGCTTTCATGGAACAGGCAAATCTACACATATTGAACAAATTGCAGCCAGATTAAATTGGCCATGCGTTCGAATAAATTTAGACAGTCACATCAGCAGAATTGATTTACTTGGAAAGGATGCTATTAAACTAAATGATGGAAAACAAATCACTGAATTTCAAGAAGGTCTTCTTCCTTGGTCAATTCAAAATCCTGTTGCTCTTGTTTTTGATGAATATGATGCTGGTCGTCCAGATGTTATGTTTGTTATTCAAAGGATACTTGAAGTTGAGGGCAAACTTACTCTACTAGATCAAAATAAAATTATAAATCCTCATTCATCATTTAGACTTTTTGCAACAACGAATACTGTGGGCCTAGGAGATATGACTGGTCTATACCATGGAACACAACAGATAAATCAAGGTCAAATGGATCGTTGGCATATTCTTTCAACATTAAATTATCTAGATCCCTCTCAGGAACTGAAGGTTGTGATGTCAAAACTTAATAACCTTAAAGGAGAAAAGAATAAAGAAATCATAAAAAACATGATTAAGCTTGCAAATCTAACAAGAGTTGGGTTTGCCAATGGCGATATTTCAACATTAATGTCCCCGAGAACAGTTATATCATGGGGACAAAATTTTAAAATTTTTAAGGACCTTGTTACATCATTTAATCTTACTTTTTTAAATAAATGCGATGATATTGAAAAGTCCATTATTTCTGAATACTTTCAAAGATGTTTTGATATTGAAATTGATAATGGAGAATCAGGCTCGGCTTCTTAATGAGTTGGACTAAAAAAAGAGAAAGATTGCATGAAGCAGCTGTATCTACAATTAGAGCTATTTCAAACAATAAAAAAATATCTTCCAATACAGGATTATCTCAAAGACCACCAACAAGCGATCATGTAGCTTTGCCTAATGTTCCAAGATCTTTTAAAGATTTAAATAAATGGCGAGGAGAATCTGATTTTCAAGCGTTTTGGCATTTATTCCATAAGAAAAGTAAAGATTTTCAACTTACTCTCCCTGCAAGAATGATTTTTAATGAATTAGAAATTGCTAGAGTTGAGTTATTAGGTTCTTCAAAATATCTTGGTTCTGAAAGAAATATATCAGAATATACAAATTCTAGAAGCAATGAACTAGAAGACGAAAAATCTCTAAATTTTTTATCTTATGGAGCAAATTTGTGGCTTAAAGAATTTATGAATTTTGATTTAAGTGAAAATTCAAAAAATATAATTTCGAAATTTATCAAAAAATATAAGATTGATGCGTCTGCAAACAAAATTCGAGAAAATCTAATAAAAAATCTTGATGATCAAGTCAGCTTTGAAAAAAATGCTATTCAATTTCTTCAAAAATTAGATCTAGTTAAAGAAAATGTTGAAGATGAAGAAAACAATTTTGAAGAAGCTCCTGGGTCAACAGATGATATTGTTAATGAAGAAGAAACTACTCAAGAAGATTCAGGAATTGAAGAAAAAATAGACTTAAAAGATTTTGATGGTGACTTAAATGTTGACATTCAAGATGCAATTGAAAACATTGATGATACCTCAATCGAAGATGAGATTGAGTCACTTACTTATCCTAATAATGATTTCCAAACTTCATATATAGACGACTATTCTATTTATACATCAAATTTTGATGAGATCATTGATGCCAAAGATCTAGTTACAAATGAAGAATCAATGCGTTTAAGAAATCAATTAGATAATTTAATTAAACCGCACATATCAACCATTGGAAAATTAGCAAACAGACTACAAAGATTGCTTTTGGCTAAACAGAATACAAGTTGGAATTTTAATCTTGAAGAGGGAATTCTTGATAACTCAAGGTTACACAGAGTTATTGCTAGTCCTGGATACCCTCTTAGCTTCAAACAAGAAACTGAGAATGATTTTAAAGATACCATTGTTACTTTATTAATTGACAACTCTGGATCAATGCGAGGAAGGTCTATAAGCTTGGCAGCTATATGNNCTGATATNATAGGAAGTACNNTAGAAAGATGTCAGGTAAAGACNGAAATATTAGGTTTTACAACNAAACATTGGAAAGGCGGNGACTCCAAAAAATTATGGATNATAAATGGAAGTCGATCTAATCCAGGCAGATTGAACGATATCAGACACATAATCTATAAGAGTGCTGATAATAGTTGGAGAAGATCAAGAAAATATTTTGGTGCAATGTTAAGGGAAGGTTTATTAAAGGAAAATGTTGATGGGGAAGCACTTGCATGGTCACATGATAGACTTCTTAAAAGAAATGAAGAACGAAAAATATTAATTGTAATTTCCGATGGCGCGCCTGTTGACGACAGTACATTGTCTGCAAATCGTGAGGACTTCTTAGACAATCATCTTAGAGAAATTATTTCAAAAATTGAAAAAGATAGTCCTGTTGAACTTCAAGCAATTGGAATTGGGCATGACGTAACAAAATATTACAAAAATGCACTAACTATAAATAGAGCTGAAGAGCTTGGCGAAGTACTTTTGGAGGAATTAACAAAGCTTTTCAAGGATTAAACATTGCTATAAAATACTACTCTAACAGGGGATTTTAAATAATTTTATAGGTAATTATCATTATGAAAATTCGTAACCAAGATGGACCACCAGAGGATTTACTTTACTTCGACGAAGACTTAGATCTGTCCCAAAAACAAGTTGAAGATGTTGTTGAGATATTTAAGACTCCTCTTACTGGAGCATATAACTGGGATTACACAATTGCAGACAACAGAATTAAAAAACTTTATGAATTAGGTAAGGAGCTTAATTGGAATGGCTCGATTGATTTGAACTGGGACTATACTCACCCTGCTGATGAAAAACTAGTTGAACCTGATGAAGAGTTACCTCATGAGGCGCTAGAAGCTTATCAAGCTCTCTCAGAAGAAGAAAAAATACTTTTTGATAGACATAATACTGCGGAATTAATGAGTCAATTTCTTCATGGAGAACAAGGAGCCTTACTTGTAGCATCTCAATTAGCTAGCTGCGCTCCAACTTATAATGCAAAACTTTATGCTGCCTCTCAAACATTTGATGAAGCAAGACACGTTGAAGTATTCAATAGATATCTTCAGGATAAAATTGGTATTCACTACCCGATTAATCCATCTTTAAAATTATTACTTGATAAGATTCTCACTGATGAAAGATGGGACTTAAAGTTTATTGGGATGCAGATAATCATTGAAGGTTTGGCTCTTGCGGCATTTCAAATGCTTAAAGCTATTACAAAAGACCCACTGTTAAAACAATTACTTCACTATGTTGTTCGTGATGAAGCACGTCACGTAACATTTGGAATAAATTATCTTGAAGACTACTTAACAACATTATCAAAAGAAGAAATAAATGAAAGAGCTCAGTTTGCTTATGAAGCATGTGTTATTTCTAGAGATAGACTTGTAAATACTCAGGCTGAACAGAGATTCCTAAAGATGACTGCTGAAGAAGCTAGAGAATTTCAATTAAGTACTGGTACTTTTGAAATGTTTAGAAACTTCTTATTTTCAAGAGTAATGCCAAACCTAAAGAGAATAGGTCTATTAACAGATGAGGTTAGGCCAAAATTTGAGGCACTTGGGTTGCTAGAGTATGAGCATGCGCCAGATGATTTTGAATGTGATTGGGCAGAAATGAAAAAGCCTCTTGAAAAATTTGGACAAATTCCAACCAATCTATAACTTTAAATATAAATATATGGCCATACTTAAAGAGTATGGTATGAAATACGGAGATTATTAATGTCTAAACATGCAGCTCTCGATACTTTCGGAAGATCTGGAAACCCAGTTATAAGATCTTCTGCATTTGACTCACGAGCATCGTCAGATTCTGAAAGAATGACTTTAGACGGTGCAGTAAATAAGACAGCTATAATGCTGGCAATTCTTGTATCTACAGCAGCGATTTCATGGAACTTTCCAAGCCCTTTCATTGTCATGCTCTCCTATATTGGCATATTTGCGGCAGCAATAGCGAGTGTTGTTACTTTTGGTTTTTGGATGCCTTTTATTGGTTTCATAATTAATCCAAGGCCCTACTTAGCCCCAAAGACCTGGTTAGTATTTGCTTTTGGAGAAGGATTTTTTATAGGCTTGATCTCTTTGTCGTTTGAAACAATGTTTCCTGGTATAGTTCTTGAGGCGGTATCTTTAACATTTTGTGTTGCTGCGACGTTATTATTCTTATATAAATCTGGTATTGTTAAACCAAGTCAAAACTTCGTTTTAATGGTCTGCTCTGCTGTTTTTGGTATCTTTTTATTTTATATAGGAACGCTTATATACTCTTTAGTTACTGGCGTATCTCCAGAAATATTTTCAGGCAGTAGTAATGCGTCTATTGGATTATCTCTATTCATAGTAGCTATGGCGGCATTTAGTCTAGTACTTGATTTTGACATCATTGAACAATCTGCTGAATATGGTTCTCCAAAGTATATGGAATATTTTGGTGCAATGGCTTTAGTTACTACTTTAATTTGGCTTTATATAGAAATACTGAGGCTTTTAGCGAAGTTCAGATCTAGATAGTGTTTTCTTCAAATCCCTTGATTCTATTTCTTGGATTAGTTTCCTTTGGAATATTCTTCTATTTATTAAGAATACGAGCATCTAAAAATCAAATAGAGTCTTTTGAAAACAAAAAAAGAATGAATTGGTCTTGGTTATGGTTAAGATATGGAAAAGATAAATCAAAATCAAATGTTATTGAAGGTGAAGCAAAAGAGGTTAATCATGAAGAAGAGAAATAATGCGTTAATAAAAAATCTTAAATTAATATTTTTTACTACATTAACACTGCACATTGTGGGTTCTGAGTTGAATCAAGATCCTCAAATAATTCAACCAGGCGCACCAGGTAATCCGTCAAAAGTAATTGATGCAAAAGAAGCAACAGATATTGCTAATACTTCATATATAAAAGCTGATGTTGATTTTCTTCAAGGAATGATTGTTCATCATGAACAAGCTATTGTGATGTCTGAAATGGCAGATGAAAGAACAAATAATAAATCAATTTTAGATCTTGCAAAAAGAATTGATGCATCTCAAAAAGATGAGATTAACTTTATGGAATCTTGGTTAAAAGATAGAGATGAATTTAAAAAAGTAGTAGATGAACATCATCATAATCATCACGATCACAACATCCATAACCATATAGATATGGTTGGGATGGCTACTCCTAAACAACTTAACGATTTAAGCAATTCTGAAAGTACTAGTTTTGATAGATTATTCCTTAAATTAATGATAAATCATCACGATGGTGCATTAGAAATGGTTGAGGAGTTAAAAAAATATCCTGGAAATACCTATGATCCAATATTAAATGAATTTGTTTCAGATTTAATTAATGATCAAGGTGTTGAAATTGAAAGGATGAACACCCTACTAACTAGTTTATCTGATGATCCTAGAGCCGGTTTGGCTGGAGGACTATTCATTGCCGAAGAAGCTATTTTGAATATGGAGCTAATAACATCATTAAAAAAACCAACTGGTTTTTTTGATCCTGAAAATCCTGCTGCAAAAGGCTCGGAGGATTTAACTGAGGATAATGAAGATAAAACTACTGCCGAAATTTCTAGATCTTTAAGATCACCAATGTTGTCTTTTGCAAATACTGATATGGCTTTTAAAGATAATATTCTTGTTGCTGGAAGTTATCATGGATTTAATATCTATGAACTTGGGAATGATGGCATTCCAAGTCTAATTTCATCAGTTGTATGTCCTGGTGGTCAAGGAGATGTTTCAATTGTTGGAAATCTTTTGATTATGTCTGTAGAAGAAAATAGAAGCAGAATAGATTGTGGACTTGAGGGTGTAAATAGTGATTCAAGTCCTGAAAGGTTTAGAGGTATTAGAATCTTTGATATATCTAATTTATATAAGCCAAAACAAGTTGGAGCTGTTCAAACCTGCAGAGGTTCACACACTCACTCTGTGGTATCTAGTGATAGAAAAAAAATTATAGTTTATAACTCTGGAACTGGGAGAGTTAGAGATACAGAAGAAAAAGAAGAATGTTTTGGCTGGGATGGTGGAGGCTCGTCCTATTTTTCAATTGATATAATTGAAATACCAATTAAAAATCCTTCGAGATCTAAAATTGTTAAAAGCCCTAGGGTCTTTATGGACCTAGAAACTGGCAATGTTGCAGGATTATGGCGAGGTGGTGACCATGGTGATGATACCCAAGATACAAACTCAACCAATCAATGTCATGATATTACGGTTTTCCCATCTGCAAATATTGCNGCTGGTGCGTGTTCTGGTAATGGAATCTTATTTGATATAACAGATCCCTATAACCCTGAAAGACTTGATGTTGTAACTGATATTGGTTTTGCTTATTGGCATTCTGCAACATTTAATAATGATGGTACAAAAGTAATTTTTACTGACGAATGGGGTGGCGGTGGTCGAGCAAGATGTCGTGCATGGGATCCTCTAGACTGGGGAGCGGACGCTATTTATGATATTGTTGATAAAAAGTTGATCTTCAAAAGTCATTACAAAATGCCAGCACCTCAGTTAGAAACTGAAAACTGTGTTGCTCACAACGGATCAATTATACCTATACCTAATAGAGATATATTTGTCCAAGCATGGTATCAAGGTGGTATTTCTATAATGGATTTTACCGACTCTTCTATGCCAAAAGAAATTGCTTATTTTGACAGAGGTCCCATCCTTGAGGACATATTGATTACTGGGGGGTATTGGTCAACATATTATTACGATGGCTTTATTTATGGTACTGAAATAACTAGAGGTCTTGATGTTTTCAGGTTAACTCCAAGTGAATATATTAGTGAAAAAGAAATAGAGGCTGCCTCAAAAGCATTTCCAGCAGTTGGCGATAGTGTATTCAATCCACAACAACAGTTCCCAATGGCCTGGCCTGCAACTTTTTTAGAATAAATTTTTAAAAATGTTTGTTGCGATTGATTTTGGAATAACAAACACAGATGTTGCGGTTAATCAAAATGGTGATGATATTTTCTATTCATTTCCATCAAGATCGATAACAAATGAATTTATTGATTATATCTTTAATGAAATTGATTTAGATTTTGATAATTTGCGTAAAATTGGAGTAACAGGCGGCAAATCTAGTAATTTAAGTAATACATATAAAGATGTACCTATTAGTAAGATTAATGAAGAAGAAGCAATAGGCCGTGGCGCGATGGCTTTATATGATATTTATGACGAGTCTTTTGTAGCAGTTAGCACTGGAACCGGGACTGCATGTATACATCATAGTAATAGTAAATTTAACTACTTAGGAGGAATATCAGTCGGAGGTGGAACATTACAGGGCTTATCAAAATATTTAATAAATACTGAAAATGCAAAAGATATTGAGGAATTGGCTAAAAAAGGAGATAGAAAAGAGTTAGATTTTTTGATTGGAGATGTAGTAAATGAAGTTGGTTCTTTAAATCAAGATATTACTGCATCAAATTTTGGCAAAGCAAAAAATAATGAAAATACCTCCAAAGAAGACACTGCTGCTTCTCTTTCAAATATGATTGGTGAAATCATTGGAACAATATCTTATCTAAATGCTCTTTTGTGTAATGAAAATAAAGTTTATTTCTTAGGGAGAACATCATTAAATAAAGTTATAAAAACTGCTATTGAAGATAGGTTAAAACTTGCTAATATTAGTGGTGTATTTAAAGAAAGCAGAGAATATGGTAATGTACTTGGTGCATTAAGATCTATTCAATCAGATTAGAAGAATTTTTAAATAAAATGGAAGTATTAACAGATAAATCAATAATTATTACTTTGGCTGTCCCAGCTTTTTTTGTGTTAATAATAATAGAGTATTTTTACGGCTTATTTATTGGTAAAAATACTTATCGTTTGAATGATACATTAACGAGTATTTCTTTAGGAATGATAAGTAGATTTCCTGTTATGTTAAATTTTGGAGTTCAGAGTGCAATATTTATATATATTAGTCAGTATCTTAACCTAGGACTTTTATCTGTTAAGAATCCTTTTACCTGGATAGCCGCCTTTCTTTTATATGACTTGTCATATTACTGGATGCATAGAATGCATCATGAGATAAAAATTTTATGGGCAACTCATAGCGTCCATCATCATGGAGAAGATTACAATTTAGCAACTGCTTTGAGACAAACTAGCACAGGATGGCTTTGGAAATGGATCTTTTATACACCAATGATGCTAATTGGAGTGCCTGGTGAAGTATTCGTTACTGTAGCAGGTATTAATTTAGTTTATCAATTTTGGGTTCACACAGAACATATAGGGCACCTAGGTTTTCTTGAGAAAATATTTATTACGCCTATGAATCATCGAATTCATCACGCAAAAAATAAAGAATACATAGATGCAAATTATGGAGGTGTTTTCATAATTTGGGACAGGATGTTTGGAACTTATACTCCACAAAGAGATGAACTCGATCCTGTTTATGGGACTGCAACGCCATTGAATAGTTGGAACCCTATATGGGCTAATTTCCAAGTTTTTTCAATAATGGTAAAAGACACTATCAAAACTAAGTTATGGAAAGATAAGATTAAAGTATGGTTTGCAGAAACATATTGGAGACCTGAGGATTGTATTGAGGAAAAAGATCCAAAAGACTTTTACAAAAAATTTAATCCTATAATAGGTACTGACATTAAAATTTTTAGTGTCACACAAATATTATTTACAACTACAGTATTCAATCTTGTTTTTATAAATGCGCCTTTACTTTCGTACTTTGAAATTTGTTTGTTTGGAGTATCCTTAGTTACTCTAGCATCTTTAACTGGGTATTTGATGCATGGAAAGAGAATTGCCTATCAGCTTATTTTGTTATTTTCGATATTAAGCATTCTAATAATTTTTATATATGATCCAATAAACATGAGCTTAATTTCCTCAAAATTACTTTTAGCTCAGCTTAGTTGTAATGTTATAACAGTAACTGGAATACTTTTTTTCCAGTCACTGTTAAATATGAGAACTTTAAAGACTTGATTTACTGAACATCAAATCTGTCAGCATTCATAACTTTATTCCAGGCACATATAAAGTCTTTTGCGAACTTATCTGAAGAATCGTCCTCAGCATATACTTCAACAATTGCTCTTAATTGAGAGTTTGAACCGAAAACAAGATCAGATCTTGATGCAGTTCTGACCTTTTCTCCAGATTTTCTATCAAATGCCTCATAAGAATTACCTGTTCCATTAGGTTTCCATTGAACAGACATATCCAGCAAAGTTTTAAAGTAGTCATTGCTTAATTTATTTGGATCCTCAGTAAATAATCCATATCCATTTGAACTTATGCCTAGAGATCTCAAACCACCAACAAGCACTGTCATTTCTGGTGCCGTAAGGCCAAGTAATTGAGCTTTATCAAGCATAATTTCCTCAGGAGATGTATTTACACCTTTTGCATGATAATTCCTGAAGGCATCTGACTTAGGTTCTAGAACCTCAAATGATTCTATATCAGTTTGCTCTTGAGATGCATCACCTCTTCCAGGGGTAAATGGAACTTCTACACCTGAAGCCTTCTCTATAGCAAGATTACCAGCCAATACTACAACATCAGCAACTGAGGCTCCTGTTTCATTTGAAATTGATTCGTATATGTCCAAGACTTTACTAAGTTGACTCGGATTATTGGCTTCCCAATCTTTTTGCGGAGCTAATCTAATTCTTGAACCATTAGCTCCTCCTCGCATGTCAGAGCCTCTGTATGTAGATGCGCTTGCCCAAGCAGTCTCCACCATTTCCTGAATTGACAAACCTGACTCACTAATCATTTCTTTTACTTTTTCAATATCGTAATCAGAATTACCTAAAGGAACTGGATCCTGCCATATTAATTCCTCACCAGGAACTTCTGGACCCATGTATCTCGACTTTGGACCCATATCTCTGTGAAGAAGTTTAAACCATGCCCTTGCAAAAGCATCTGCAAATTCATCAGGATTTTCATGAAATCTTTTTGAAATTTTTTTATAACTTGGATCTTCTCTTAAAGCCATATCAGCAGTTGTCATCATTGTTGGGACTTTCTTTGAAGCATCTTCAGCATCCGGAGCCATATCTTCTTCAGTTTGACCAACAGCATGCCAAATATGAGCTCCTGCAGGACTTTTAGTTAATTCCCATTCATAACCAAACAATAAATCAAAATATCCATTGTCCCACTGAGTAGGATTTGCAGTCCACGCTCCTTCAATACCACTAGTTATTGTGTCGCTACCTACTCCAGATGCGTATGTGCTTGTCCAACCAAATCCCATTTCCTCTAATGGAGCTCCTTCTGGTTCTGATTGAACATGATCTTCTGCTCCAGCTCCATGTGCTTTTCCGAAAGTATGACCTCCAGCCACAAGCGCAACAGTTTCTTCATCATTCATTGCCATTCTTCCAAATGTCTCTCTGATGTCATGAGCACTTGCAAGAGGGTCTGGATTTCCATCTGGCCCTTGCGGGTTAACATATATTAATCCCATTTGAACAGCTGCAAGGGGGTTATCTAATTCTCTTTCACCCTTATATCTTTTATTTTCAAGCCATTCTGATTCAACGCCCCAATGAATATCCTCTTCTGGACCCCAAATATCTGCTCTTCCACCACTAAATCCAAAAGTAGTTCCACCCATGGATTCAATTGCTACATTTCCAGCTAGTATTAATAGATCTGCCCAACTAATTTGTTTCCCATATTTTTGTTTAATTGGCCACAACAACCTTCTAGCTTTATCTAAATTACCATTATCAGGCCAACTATTTAGTGGAGCAAAACGCTGTGCGCCAGTACCACCACCACCTCGGCCATCTGTGTTTCTATAGGTTCCAGCAGCATGCCAGGTCATTCTAATGAAAAATGGTCCATAGTGACCATAGTCCGCAGGCCACCAATCTTGTGAATCTGTCATTAATTCATTTAAATCCTTCTTAAGAGCTTCATAATCTATTTTTTTAAACTCTTCTCTATAATCAAAATCTTCATCCATAGGATTNGATTTTNTATCNTGNTGATGCAAAATATTGAGGTTNAGCTGATTNGGCCACCANTCNCNTGTNGANGTTCCACTTGAACTATTTGTTGTCATTGCCCCNTGCATTACAGGACATTTACCTTCTGATTTATCAGTCATCTAATAATCTCCTTATTTATAAAAATGTGCAAAAAGAAAGTTTCTAATAATAAATATACTATAAAAAAATTAAAAAAAAAGTACTAAAAGTATATAAAAATGGTGGAGCTACGCGGGATCGAACCGCGGACCCCCTGCTTGCAAAGCAGGTGCTCTCCCAGCTGAGCTATAGCCCCACATTAGGTTGCAATATTGTACTTTAAAGAATATTTTTTTGTATATTTAATCTAAATNNTTTTTATTATTGATNGGAGCCAATTTAGAAGACTTTAACTGCTCAGGATTTGGATTTTTACTGCTTCTGCCTGAAGCACTGGCAACGACGTTTTCTTTATAAATATTAAAAACCTCAAATANTAAATAAAACCAAAANCCATTNACCACAGGTTCAACTATTGCATCTATAGCNGCTAGGTTNAAAGGCGCACCAGTTAGNAGCCTNTTNCANNTCATTGCGATTAATATATGNCCNATNGTATATATNANNGCAAGATAAATTCCAACNTTATGNGAACTAAAAATTTTTGTTGGCATATTATCTAATCTTTTTGTAATGTGNTTNTTTAAAACTACNAGAAGAAAATAAAACCAAAATCCATTAATAATAGGCTCTATAAATGCATCTGCNGCAGCCATATCTAANGNAGCTCCAGTAATGATTCTGTTGCATGTCATGGCTATTAAAATATGACCAATGGTATATATGACAGCAAGAACTAAGTTGTCATACTTAAAAACTTTAACGTCGTCATACTTTAAATAATTTTTCATATTGATTATTCTACTTCA
>FUFK010041918.1_pt1 | contig 15884 bp, 22 predicted proteins | sample 1021851 | NCBI WGS metagenome assembly FUFK01 (sample SAMEA51879418, study PRJEB19060) | metagenome | reverse complement strand
AGAGATTCAGGTCAAACATTTGGAACAGTATCAACCTATGAATGGTCAGATAATCCTGCTTTATGTTTTTTAGACTACATTACAAATACTGAATATGGTAAAGGTTTACCTATCGCAAAAATAAATACATCTACTTTTGAAACTGCTGCTAATACTGCTGATACATTAGTTGACCAACCTTTTTTTAATGGTTCAGCACAATCGCTTACATGGAGTGGCAGTAATGGTAATGATTTTATTAGTGTACTTGGAACTAATGCAAATAGAGACTGGTATCAAAATAAAATAGGAGAACAAATTACTCTTAAAAATTCTTCTGCTGCTACTATTTTAAATAGTATTAATATTAAAGATGTAAGGCGAGATGAGTTTTTTGATGCTAGTGAAGATTATAGAGTTTATTTTGATTCTAATTTAGGTGCTGATTATTCTTCTAATACAGGAACATATTTACTAAAAGTAAAAAGATTTCATTGTAACGGATATTTAGATTGTAATAAGTCAGTAATGGAAAATGCAAAAGAATTACTTGCAAATATGCGAGGTATATTTCTTTATGTAGATGGTAAGTATGAATTAGAAATTGAAGATACTGGTTCATCTACATTTACGATAACTGATGATCATATAATTGCTGATGCTGGTATAACTGTTGATTATGGGAATAAAGATAAAAGAGCAAATAAAGTTGTAATAGAATTTTTTAATTCAAATAAAAAATATGAATTAGATACTGCAACTGTATTACATTCTGCTACTACTGATGCAAATGATTTTACTTCTGATGATGGTGGTGAAGAACTAGAAGTAAAAGCAGAATTTCCATATATAACTGATCCTTATATTGCATACAACATGGGTAAGGCTATTTTAACAAGAAGTAGAAATCAAACCACTATGCAGTTCTTAGGAACTCCTGAAATGTATAAATTAAATGTAGGTGATATAGTCACACTTACTTATGCTGGTTTGGGATTTAGTGGTAAGGTATGTAGGGTTGAAGCACTTGAACTTCAATCAGATGGGTTAGTGTCTGTAAGTCTCATTGAATACTTTGATGTTTATACTTGGGAAGTACCACCACAAGAAGCTGTAGAAGAACTTGCAAACCTACCATCTGCTTATGCTGTAAAAGCACCGACAGGTTTAGCATTTACTGATACATCTAGCAGTTCTACTGGCAGACCTTTTTTAGCTTGGAATGAACCAACTGATTTTCCTAACTATCAGTATAGAATCAATATTGTTGATTCATCAGGCAATCAAGTAATGAATAAAATAGTTGATGTAGAAAATGTTGATTTAAACTTTACAAAAAAAGCTAGTAACTATGTTGCAAGTGTTTCATCACTCAATCCTTTAGGTTCAGAATCTTCACCTGCAACTCTTACTTTTACAGTAGGTAATGAACCAGTAGGATCAGGTGATGTTCAAGCAAATGTCATAACTGCTACAGAAATAAATGTTACAAATTTAGCTGCTATTTCTGCTGATTTAGGCTCAATAACAGCAGGTAGCATGAATATTGGTTCAGGCAATTTTACTGTATCATCATCAGGAGTTATGACTTGTACTGGTGCTACTGTATCAGGTGCAATCACAGCTTCATCACTTAATGTTACAGGTGCTACTGTTACAGGAACTTTAGATGCAAGTGTAATTACCCTTAATGGAGAACCACTTAATAATGTATTGACATATTCAGAACCAAGTGGAGTAGGTTTATTAACACTTAATGAAGATGCTGCTATTGATGGAGATATTGTTCTATCAGGTACACAACCTGATTTGATAGTCGGAAAAGTAACAGGAACTCCAAGCACAGATACAGTTCAAGCAGATGTAATATTAAAAAGTAGTACAGGTGCTGCAACATTTAAAATAGAATCTTCAAGTGCAACTAAAGTTACATTATCTTATGATGCTTTATTAAAAACAATATTAGATGCCGATAGTTCTTTAACTATAAAAACAGGTAGTTCTACTACAGCTTTAACATTAGATTCATCACAAGATGCTACATTTGCAGGTGAAGTTTTTGCACCAACTTTAGTGATTGGTGCAGGATTTCCAGCTTCTTCATCATCTACTGGTACTACAGGACAAATACAATTTGATACAAATTATCTTTATGTATGTGTTGATATAAATACTTGGAAAAGAGTTGCTTTAAGCACATGGTAAAAAATGAAATTTAGATATAATATTAACAAAAGGAAAATATAAAATGGCACAACACGATTACAACATAGCCAACCAAACAGGTGCTAACTTTAGAACAGATTTAAACAATGCTCTATCAGCTATTGTATCTAATAATAGTGGCTCTAGTGAGCCATCAACAATGTATGCTTATGAGTGGTGGATAGACACATCTAACAATGTTCTTAAATTAAGAAATTCAGCAAACAATGCTTGGATTACTATGCCATTTAGCATTACTGCTGATAATACTGTAGATATAAATGCTGGAACAGTTAATGGTATTACATCATTAAGTTTTAGTTCAGGTGCTACAGTAACATCTATATTAGATGAAGATAATTTAGGTAGTGATTCTGCTACAGCATTAGCGACACAACAATCAATTAAGGCTTATGTCGATAGCCAAGTTACAGCACAAGATTTAGATATTAGTGATGGTTCTTCTACTATTGCTATTGATCTTGATTCTGAAACATTATCATTATTAGGTGGTACTGGTGTTACATCATCAGCTTCAGGTAATGGTGTTACTTTCTCTATTGGTCAGTCAGTCGGTACTTCAGACAATGTAGTATTTAATCAAGTTACAGGTGCATTAGTTGGTAATGCTTCTACTGCAACTGCATTAGCTACAGCAAGAACAATATCAGGCGTATCTTTTGATGGAACTGCAAATATAACCTTAGATACAGATGATATTGGTGAGGGAACAACTAACAAATATTTTACTGCTGAAAGAGTTGATGATCAGGTAAATACATTATTAACAGCAGGTGCAAATATAAGTCTTACTTATGATGATGCTGCTGGTACATTGACAATAGCAAATACTAATAGTGCTGATATAACTTCAGTTGTAGCAGGTAATGGTCTTACAGGTGGTGGCACTTCAGGAGATGTCACACTTGCTGTAGGTGTTGATGATTCTTCTATAGAAATAAGTTCTGATGCTCTTAGAGTAAAAGCAACAGGTATAACTAATGCTATGTTAGCTGGTTCTATTGCAAACGCTAAACTTGCTAATTCAAGCATAACTGTAAATTCACAAGCTATAGCATTGGGTGGCTCACATACATTTGATACTGATGATATTGGTGAGGGAAGTTCAAATCTTTACTATACAGATGCAAGAGCAAATTCAGCTATTGATGCTAGAGTTACAAATACATTTATAAATAATTTATCAGGTGTTGTTGCTGATACAGCTACAGCACTTGCTACAGGTAGAACGATAGCCTTATCAGGAGATGTGACAGCTTCAGGTGTTAGCTTTGATGGTACAGGTAATATAACCTTATCTACAACTATTGCAGCAGACAGCGTAGCTTTAGGAACTGATACAACAGGTAATTATGTAGCAACAATAGCAGGTACAACTAATGAAATAGAAGTATCAGGTTCAGGTAGCGAAACTGCAACAGTAACAATAGGCTTACCAGATGATGTCACTATTGCAGGTAATCTAACAGTTAATGGTACAACTACAACAGTTAATAGTGATACTTTATCTGTTACTGATCCTTTAATAAAACTAGCAAAAGCTAATAGTGGTGCTGATTCATTAGACATAGGTTTTTATGGATTGTATGACACTTCTGGCTCACAAGACTTGTATGCAGGTTTATTTAGAGATGCTAATGATTCAGGCAAGTTTAAATTATTTAAAGATTTACAAGTAGAGCCAACAACTACAGTTAATACTTCAGGAACAGGATATGCAGTTGGAACTTTAGTATCTAACCTAGAGGGTAATGTTACAGGTAATGTAACAGGCACAGTTACATCTATAAGCAATCATTCAACTTCTGATCTTAGTGAGGGAACAAACCTTTACTATACAGATGCTAGATTCGATACAAGATTAGGCACAAAAACTACAGACAACTTAACTGAGGGTTCTAGTAACCTTTATATGACCACCGAAAGAGTACAAGACATAGTGGGTGGTATGGTTACAGGCAATACTGAAACAGGTATTACAGTAACTTATGATGATTCAGATGGAACATTAGATTTTGTTGTTGGTACTCTCAACCAAGACACAACAGGAAATGCAGCAACAGCTACAGCATTAGAAACAGCTAGACTTATTGGTGGTGTATCTTTTGATGGTACAGGTAACATAGACTTAGCTGGTGTAAATACAACAGGTAATCAAGACACAAGTGGTAATGCTGCAACTGCTACAGCTTTAGCAACAGGAAGAACAATAGGAATGACAGGAGATGTTGTTTGGACTTCTGCATCATTTGATGGATCAGGTAATGTTACAGGAACAGCAACAATACAACCAAATTCAGTTGCTTTATCTACAGATACCACAGGTGATTATGTTAGTACAATAACAGCAGGAACAGGCTTAACATCAACAGGTGCAACTTCAGGTGAGGGTATTGCACATACATTGTCAGTAGATGCTGCACAAACTCAAATAACAAGTGTTGGAACATTAACAAGTCTTACAGTATCAGGAACAGCAGATTTAGGCAGTACCATCACAAATGGAGATATTACTATTGATGTTGATGATACTCCATCACTTCACTTTAAAAAGCAAAGTTCTGCTGATATTTTATCAAGCATAAATGTAAGCACAGATGCAGGTACAGGTGGTAAATTTGTAATCCAAACAAAAAGAAATGGAGATACAGCATTAGATAGATTGACTATTGATGATGATGGTAAAGTTGGTATTGGATGTAGTCCTGCTTTCACATTAGATGTCCAAGACACTTCTGATCCTGCACAAATCAGATTAAAAGAAGATGGAAATACAAATGGTTTTATCTTAAAAAACTTTAATGGTAATGAAGCACAATTAGTAAACGCTGATAATGGTGCTATGGTTTTTAAAACCAACGATACAGAAAGGGTGCGTATTGATAGTACAGGTAAGGTTGGGATTGGTAACGCAACACCTCTTGGTAAGCTAACAATTTCTAATGCAGCAGGTGCAAACGCACCAACATCTATAACAGCAGCAAATACTTATTTACAACTTGGTAGTGATGATTATGGTGCTTCAAGTAATGGTAAGTTTATGATTGGCTTTGGTTATACTGATGCTACTAATACAAACTCACCTGCTTATATGGGTTTTGAAGAAACAAGCAGTTCAGGAGATACAAAAGGTGATTTAACTTTTCATACAAGAGATGTTATTACTGATACAGCACCAACAGAAAGAATGCGTATTGATTCTTCAGGTGCAGTTGTTGTAAATAATTCGGGTGGCGATGCACAAATTTATTTAGGTGGTACTTCAGGTACTTCAAGGATGTATTTAGCTAGAAGTGGTGCTGATAGTTTATTGTGGAATGTTTCAAATGGTAATTTAAGATTTGGCACAAATAATACAGAAAGAGTGCGTATTGATAGTTCAGGAAATTTAATGGTTGGAACTACTAGCACAACCCCTGCTGATGGCGTAAGTCCTGCTGTTCTGATCGGTGATTCATCTGATTCTACTTCTGGACTTGTATTATCTAATAGTTCACATAATTGGCTTTTATATAACGATAGTGATGGCGATTTTAATATTTATGATTCAGATAATGATGCAGATAGATTAAGTATTGATTCTTCAGGTAATGTGATTATTAAGACTTATTTAATCTCATCTGATGGCACTAGAAGTAATTACTTTGGAACAGATGGTAATGGTGGTTTGATTGGAATGTCCACAAATCACTATTTAAGATTTATTACAAATAATACAGAAAGAATGCGTATAGCTAGTGGTGGTAGCATTTTGTTTGGAACAACAGCATCGCCTGATGGCACAAGTAATGGTGGTTCTGCATTTATTTCAGATTCTGCAGGTAGAATGAACTTGTATATTGCAACAACAACTACTGGTGCAGCAGATATAGCTAACTTTTTTAATGGAAATGGTTTGGTTGGTAGAATATTGACAAGTGGTTCAGCAACAACCTATCAAACATCTTCAGACTATAGACTCAAAGAAAATGTAAATTATGACTTCAATGGTCTTGAAAGACTTAAAAAATTGAAACCAGCTAGATTTAATTTTATAGCTGATGCAGATACAACAGTTGATGGCTTCTTAGCACACGAAGTACAAGAAGTAGTACCTGAAGCTGTTGGTGGTGAAAAAGATGGCGAAGAAATGCAAAGCATGGATTATGGAAGAATTACGCCATTGTTAGTAAAAGCTATACAAGAACAACAAACACAGATTGAAGCCTTACAATCTGAAATTAAAATTTTAAAAGGAGAATAAATATGGCATATTGGAATTGTAAAACTATAGATATATATACACATGAACATAATGGACATGAACAAGTTATCTATAATGTGCATTGGCGAGTTACAAAAGAAGATGGCGATTATTTTGCATCTACTTATGGTACTCAGTCTTTAAATACAGAAGATATACAAGACTTTATTCCATTTGATGAAGTAACATCAGAAATGGTTGAGAGTTGGGTTAAAGATGCTATGGGTGAAGAAGAAGTATCACGCATAGAAGATGGATTAGATCAACAAATAGAAGAACAAAAAAATCCAAGTTCAAAAACAATTACTTTAGATAACTGATATACTAATTAAAACTTATAAGGAGAGTAAATATGAGTGATAATGAAAATATGGAAAACCAAGAACCAGTAATAATAACTTTTAACAATGTTGAGTACAGAAAATCTGATCTTACTGAAGAACAGATAGCACTTGCATCTAGGTTAAATGTTATTGGTAGAAAACTTGCAACACTACAGGCAGCACATGATGATTATGTAATGACTAACGATTATAAAAATATAGTCATACAATCTTTTGAAAGAAGCATAAATCCTGAAGTTGTAGAAGAAGATAAGGAAGAATAATGCCGAGAAAGACTGCCAATGATGTAGATACTTCCCTTAAAATTCACGAAAAAATGTGTGAAGAAAGATGGCGAAGCATTTTTAGAAAAACTGATAGTTTACAATCATCAGTTGATAGTATGAAGATTTGGTTATTAGGTGGTCTTACAACAATTATAGCTTCTTTAGTTACGCTGATAGTAAAAACAGCGATGTAATATGTTAGAAAAACTTATAGATCCTATCAGCAATATTCTTGATAAGTTTGTTGCTGATAAGGATTTAAAACAGAAACTAGAACACGAACTTAAAACAGAACTTCATAGAGCAAACATGGCTCAAATCGAAGTTAATAAAGTAGAAGCACAACATAGAACAGTATTTGTAGCAGGATGGAGACCTTTTACAGGTTGGGTATGTGCAACTGCTTTAGCTTATCATTTTATTATTGAACCAGTTCTAGTATTCTTTCTAAGCTGGTATGGAGTAGATATACAGCTTCCACAATTCGACATGGGATCATTACTTACAGTTCTTATGGGTATGTTAGGTTTGGGTGGACTAAGAACTTACGAAAAGAAACAAGGCTTAACTAAATAATGGATGGTTATAACCAAATATTTTTAGATCAAATTGTAATGATGCTTCGCAAACATGAGGGATTAAGATTGCACCCATATCATTGTTCAGAAAATAAATTAACTTTGGGAATCGGTAGAAATCTTGATGATAGAGGTATTACAGAAGAAGAAGCATTATATTTACTAAATAACGATATAGAAGCAGTACAAAAAGATTTGACTAATAGTTGGGGTGTTTGGCGTACCTTTCCTGAAAAAGCAAGAATGGTATGTATTGATATGACATTTCAAATGGGAATAGTAGGTTTTATGAGGTTTAGAGAAACAAGAAAACTCATGGAACTCGGTAAATGGTTAGAAGCATCAGAAGAAGTGCTAAGATCAAAATATGCTATTCAAACTCCGAATAGAGCATTGTATAATTCTAGGCAACTTGCTCTATGTAGCCAAGATGGGAAAGAAAACAATAGAAGATCATCAGGCTAATTCTAGGCTTGGTGCAGTAGGTGAGTCTTTAGTACAAACCTTTTTACTAGAGCATTGTGATTGGTGTTATAGAACACAAGAGAAACATCCAGCAGACTTAATTGTAGAGTTAGGTTCTGCTAAATATACAATTCAAGTTAAAACTAGGAGAGAAACAAAACAAGGTAAATATGTTTTTGCAACTGAAAATTCAAGGACACTATCTAGTGTATATAAGCATTATCATTGTGATATACACGCTTTTGTGTTTTTTAATAATGCAGGAAAACATATCTTCTTCAAACCAAATAACACTACGCAGACTTACTTCACATTTGAATCATCAATAATCACGCCAACACTAGCACTAGATTCATTTAAAGAAACTTTAGATCAATTAAGTTCAGTACCTAAAATAAATCCACTTTAAAATTAATTAAGATAATTGTTGATATATTTATATATATAAGTATATAATATACTTATGTTAAACAAAAAAGGAGTAATTAATTATGGATTTACCATTAACAAGTGATGAAACAGATGTAGTTCAATATGCTTTACTATTTCTTAAAAAGAACTTTGCCAAAATTCAAAAAGGCAACGAACTTAATGATAGAGATATTAAAGATATAGATTCTGTTTTAGATTTTATAAAATCAACCAATGGCTATGAGCCAAAAATATAAAAAGGAGAGTGCATAATGAGATATGTATTAGAAGTATATCTGCCTAAGTGTGGTTGGGTTATGTCATTCAAAGGCACATCTCGTACAGAACTTGGCAGACAGATTTTAAAATTTAAAAATGCAAATCAGAAATATAGAGTTAGTAAGGAGAAGAAAAAGAATGTCTGATCCATTTCAAAAGGCTTGTGATATTTTGGAACAGCAAACTAGGGTAGATATTGCTGAAGAAGAACTAGCACAAGCTGAAGAACTGGTAGTAGAGAAACGCAATAATTTATTTAATGAAAAAGCAAAATTAGAGGAGTTAGAAAGTGGACAAGGTTAAAGAAATAAAAATAATTGAAATAAAGAAAGATATTGATTTCTTAATGGAGAATTATTTTTCATCAATTTCTGGAATGGCAAGAGCAATAGGTATTTTACCAAAAGTATTAAGAGATTTTGTCGTAGTAGGAAAAACGCCACATGATAAAACTTTTGATGTCATATATAACAATGTCAAATATTTAATGAAGCAAGTTAAAGATGCAGAAATATATAATCCGAGTCCATTATGAGTAGAAACATAACTTTTAATTTATTAGGTGGTGGGGAAATCAACATACCAATTAGATCAATTAGTGGATTCTATAAAGATGATATTACTGGCGAAGTAATATTAGAAGTTTGTGATGAACAATATAAACTTAGGGATTCAATAGATGAAGTCAAATACTTGTTGGGATTAGCTACATGAATACACTAGAATTATTTGCAGGGAGTAGAAGTTTTAGCAAGGTAGCAAAAAAATTAGGTCATAATGTTTACACTACTGATAATCAAGATTTTGAAAAAATAGATCAAGTATGCGACATCTTTGATTTTGACATAAATAAATTACCTTATGAGCCTGAATTGATTTGGGCAAGTCCACCATGCACAAGTTTTTCTGTAGCATCTATTGGTAGGCATTGGAATAAAGACCACACTCCAAAAACAGAAAAAGCTGAACTTGGTGTAGCAATAGTTAAAAAAACAATAGAAATAATTAATGACTTACAACCTAAATACTGGTTTATTGAAAATCCAAGAGGTAAGCTGCGTAAGTTAGATTTTATGCAAGAATTTGATAGAGCCACAGTTTGTTATTGTAAATATGGAGATACAAGAATGAAACCTACAGATATATGGACTAACTATTTATATCATCCTGAATTATGGTTTGGATGGAAGCCTAGAGAGATGTGTTTTAATGGTAATAAAAATTGCCATCACGAACCAGCACCAAGAGGATCAAGAACAGGTACGCAAGGATTAAAAGGAGATTATTTAAGAAGTCAAATACCACCAGCATTATTTGAAGATATATTTAGGGATATAAATGGGTAAGTTAAGACAATGGTTTAGGAAATGGTTTGATAGACAAGTAGAGAAATCACTACAACGACAAGCAGATAGATTATTTATGAGAGGTAAGAAAAATGAAACCAATAGGTAAGATAACTAGAGATGATTATTGCACACATTCCTTAGTGCCATATTTATTTGATAAAGGGCATTTTAAGAGCAAACAAGAGGTGTTAAATGATTGCATCAGGGCAAGGCATGGCGAGAGTATAAGAACGCCACAAACACTTCGACAGCGTACAGGAGATGTATTGGAAAAACCACTCATTCAAGAATGTATGAAAAGACTAGGCATAGATAAATATGAAGATAAGGTTACAGAAAAAGTAATACATCCTATGTTGCCATTAGAGGGATCATTAGATGGTATGGCATATCCAGAAAAGCTAACTATAAAAGAAGATAAAGAAAATGGGATTTACACACTAGATAGTTCTGAGGTTTATCTTAATGGTAATACGCCAATAGAAGTTAAATGCACTAGCATCTATCCTGATGATGTACCTCCTGATTGGTTAGGTGTTTTGCAACTTAAAGCTGCTATGTCAACCACACAAGCACAAGCAGGTATTTTACTGATCCTATATCAATCAACAGAACTTCGCACTTATGTAATTCCTAAAGATTATGAGTTTGAAAAAGAACTTGCTGATAAGGTTATTGATTTTAATAGAAGAATAGATGAAGAAGATTACTACACGCCACAAGTTACAAATGATGCTCACATCAAATATCCAAACGCAAATGATGAAACTAAGATATTAAGTGAGGAAACATCTGAACTATTAAAACAACATGAACAAACTAAAGAGATGATAGCCAGTTTGAAAGAAGTAAATGAAAAGATACAAGCACAGATCATGGATGAAATGGGTAATGCTTCTATTGGTAGAACTGGTAATTGGATAGTTCAATGGAAGATGCGTAAGTATAAAGCACAACCAGAAAAGATAGTGCCACCAAAAGATGCTTATGAGATTAGAAGTAAAACATTAACGATAAAAAAGGTAGAATCTAAATGAAATTAGTAAAATGTCCTAAATGTAAAAATGGATTTATTGAGGAGTGTGAGGATTATAGTTCTGAAACTCACATAGCTATATGTAATGCTATTGATGAATGTGGAACAGAATTTTATATTAATTATAAAAGAGTTTACGATTTAGAAAACTTACAAGAAACTAAATGAATGTATTAAGTTTATTTGATGGTATGAGTTGTGGGCGTATAGCACTCGAACAACTTAGTATTCCTGTTGAAAAGTATTACGCAAGTGAAATAGATAAGTATGCTATCCAAGTGAGTAAAGCAAACTACCCGGACATAATACAGCTTGGAGATGTTTTAACATGGAGAGAGTGGGATATTGATTGGGATTCTATTGATTTAGTAACAGGTGGTTTTCCGTGTCAATCTTGGTCTGTAGCTGGTAAAGGTCTTGGTGATAGGGATGATAGAGGTAAAATGTTTTGGATAATGTTAGACATTATGCAAAATGTAATAACTCATAATCCTAATGCTTATTATTTAATGGAAAATGTAAGAATGAAGAAAGAGTTTGAAGAATATATAACTACACATACTGAAAACGCTTTACCAAATGTTTATAAACACATGATCAATTCGGCATTAGTATCAGCACAAAATAGAGTTAGGTTTTATTGGACTAACATACCTAAAATTAAACAGCCAGAAGATAGAGGTATTGTACTTAGGGATATATTAGAGACTAATCCAGATAAAAACTTATCAAAAATGACAACAAAAGATAATAAGTCTTTTTGTTTAACATCTTCTTATAATGGTGCTGTAGCATGGAATAGCTTACAAAGAAAACAAAGAACAATGATACCAACTACTACATCGGAAAATGATATTACAAATATTAAAAAAGGTACAAGTGGTAAATCTTGGTTCTTTGAACAACAAACTTACAGCAAAGATAGTAAAAAAACTCGAGCATTAAAAGCTGGTGGGGGTAGTGGTAATATACCAAAGGTAATAGAAACTGAAACAAAGATTGGAGATAAAAAAGTTAATTGGAGAAAGCTAACTTGTCGTGAGTGTGAAGCATTACAAACAGTTCCGAGGGATTACACAAATCATGTGAGCAATACCCAAAGATATAAAATGCTTGGAAATGGTTGGACAGTAGAAGTTATCAAACATATCTTTCAAAATATGGATTATAAAAAGGGCAAATAGATATATGAGAGTGTATAGGTGTTATGGAGAGTTTATCTTTTGCCCTTATGTTGATTATAAGAGAAAAGCAAGAAAGTATTAATTAACTATGGTAATAAAGTCATATTAATATTAATATTTATATGGAGAGTTTATATGGAAGATAATTATAAAAAAGCACTTTGGATTCCAACCGATTTACATACTGAGATCAAAATATTTGCTGCAAAAAATAACATGAGCATTGAGTCTGCTAGTCAGCTTCTACTAAAGTTGGGAGTTTGCAGTTATGAGGAGAGAAAAGTAAATGAGTCAGAATAAAGAAGCTGTAGAAAAAAGAAGAAAAGAAATAGCAGAAGAAAAGAAAGATAAACAAATCAAATGGATTTATTTTCAACGAGGTGCTGGTAAGCATTACAAGGAAGTAGCTTATATGAGTGGTAGGATTGTTAGGACTGATTATGGTGAACTCTAGGAATAAAGGTGCTGCATTTGAAAGATTTATTGTAAATAAAATAAACAATTACTTTGAATCTAAAAATATAGAGAAAAGAGTTAAAAGAAATTTAGATCAATACCAAACAAAAGGTCAGGCAGACATTTATTTAGACAACATAGCTATAGAGTGTAAGAGGTATAAATCTGGTTCTAATATGCCTAGAAATGATTGGTGGACTCAAACACTAGAAGCTGCTGGAGATGAATACATACCTATATTAATATGGAAATATGATAGAAAAAGTATTCAATGTATAGTACCAGCATGGTTGATAACAAATGTACCAAGATCAAACAAAATTACTTTAATGTGTCCATTAACAGACTTATGCGAGAACATCGATGAAGTCTTACAAAAAGCTAATGGATGTAAATAGTTTTATGCTGGAAAATGAGTTTGAGGATTATTGCCGAGAACGATATTACAGAATAAATATTGCTTGTGATTTTTTAGGAATCATAAATGATGAGGATTATGTTAGTTTTAAGGAAAGAAATTACACAACCCTTGAAGCTGATTTTTTAAACAGTATTGATAAAACAATACATTAATAGGAGAGTATATATGAGTGATATATTAGGTGGAATGAGTAGTGGTGGAGAATCCCCCTACTTAAAATGGAAAACAGGAGATATGAGTTTTCATAATGGCGATTCGCCAATAGAGTTCCAATATCTTCAACTTGATCCTGCTACTTTTTTGAGTGGTTGGGGTGCATATAAACAAGTATCAGGTTATGACTTTGTTTGGGATAAAAAGTTTGGAGTTCCTGAAAATAAACCAGACAATGATTATAAAAGAGCATTTTCAGCTTGGGTGTTGCCACAAGGTCTATCAAGACCTTTGCTTTGGCAAAATATGACATTTGCAGAAACACAAGCATTTAATAAGATACTTGCTTTGTTCTGGAATGATAAAGACAAACATAGTGATTTATTACCTGTTGTTAAATTTACAGGTGCTAAAAAACTACAGGTTGGTTTAGGACAATCAAGTGAATTAAGTTTTGAGTTTGCTAAGTTTGCACCTAGATCAAATGAGTTTGTTATTCCAAGTTGGTACTATGAAGATAATGATACTTCTGATGTAAAAGGTAATGATGGTCTTTCTGATTTAGTTAATAAACAAATCAATGACAATGATGATACATTTGGCGATGAAGATATACCTTTTTGATGCAGAATATAGATTGGCAAAAAATAGCACCTGAGTTAGCAAAAGAACTTTTAGGAGAACCCAAAACAACAACATCTACCGAATATAGATGGGGTAATAAAGGTTCTTTAGTTCTCAATCTAAATGATGCTACTTGGTATGATTTTGAAAATGATACAGGTGGTGGTATTGTTGATCTTATAAAACATCTAAATAAAGATGTAGCAGTAATTTTAAAGCAGTATGGTTATGATTTAGCACCACAGCGTAATTACTCCTCTACAAATGGAACGATCCCCCTTGTTCCTAAAAGTGGTGCTAAATCTTTTTCTAGGCAACAAATGGTTGATCTTTATAGACAAGCAACTATTAAGGTCAAATATGCTGATAACTTTCTAGTGCTTAGATTCCCTGATGGTCATTTCATAAAACAAAAGTATGCACCATTCACTTTGAATACAGATGGTTCATGGTCTATGAAAAGACCTGATGGAACTTTACCTATATATATAGAAGAAAAGCATTTAGATAAACCAGTAATTATCAACGAGGGAGAAAAGGCTCTATTAGGATGTCAGCAGATATATGACTATGATTGTTGTACATGGCATGGTGGAGTTAATGCTTGGGATAAAGCAGACTGGTCTAAGATTTATAATAGAGAAGTTTACATCTTTCCTGATAATGATGAAGCTGGTAAGAAGTGTGCAAATGAAATAGCAAGACATATAAAGCAAAATGGATGTAGTGTTTCTATTGCTAATCCACCAAAAGATTTTAAAGAAAAAGATGATTTATATGATGCTTATGAAAGTAATTACTTTACATCATCTGATGATCTTGTTACTTACATCAAACAAAACAAACTAAAACCACCAAGAGGTTCTTTATATTTCCAAAGTGTAAATCAAATTATGGATAATCTTACTGAACCTGATTGGTTAGTAGATAGGGTGTGTGAAAGAGGTACAGTTATGTCTATCTTCGGTTCACCCAAATCAGGTAAGTCATTTATTGCAATAGCTATGGCATGTGCTGTAAGTTCAGGTAAAGACTTTTATGGTTTTAGTACAAAACCATCAACTGTATTGTATTTAGCTGGTGAGGGTTTTATAGGGGTAGGTCGTAGAGTTAAGGCGTATGAGGAGTTTTATAATATAAATATTAGTGATAAACCATTATTAGTCTCAAATAGAGGTTCAAGAATTGGTAATGATGAAGAATTTTCTATGTTGCAGAATGTTTGTAGAGACATAGAATTAGAGCAAGGTAATATAGGTATGATTATTATTGATACTTTAGCTAGAAACTATGGACTTAATGAGAACTCTACAGAAGATATGAATAAGTTTATTCAACGAGTAGATGAATTAAAAGAAGAATTTAACGCAACTATAGTAATAGTACATCACACAGGTCATGGTAGTAATGGTAGGGCAAGAGGAAGTTCTGTATTACCAGCTGCTTTAGATTATGAGTTTAGAGTAGATAGAGATAAGAACAGCGATGATAAAGCTATGCTTGTTACTGTGAAGCAAACGCTAGTAAAAGATGGTACTCCGATTGATGATTTATATTTTCAATTTAAAGAACAAACATTATATGGATATGAGGGCGTAACATCAGGTGTACTAGCTATAACTGATCAATCTCCTAAAAAACTAGGACTAACAAGAGCAAGAGAAGAAACAATAAAAGCTATAGAGGATTATCAAAAAGAGAAAGAGCCAAATGATCCTGTAAGTGTTTGGGTTAAGTTTACGATACTAAAAGCTAGAATGGACATATCAGATAGTGCATTGAAATCAAGATTAGCTGATTTAAAAGACATGGAATTAGTGCATTATAAAGAGGGATATGGCTATCAGGCTAAATCATTTGATAATGAGGT